>OHCW01000482.1_pt1 | contig 24751 bp, 16 predicted proteins | sample 1566781 | NCBI WGS metagenome assembly OHCW01 (sample SAMEA3879590, study PRJEB24766) | human gut metagenome | biome: human-associated habitat; feature: feces | place: USA | collected 1985/1987 | reverse complement strand
CGCCATATTCTGTCAGTGTTTTGCGATTGAAGAAGTGCGAAGCGTTTTAGAGGTTGACCCTGTTAACAAAAAGACATAAGAACGGCCTGAGAATACAGCCGCAGGAAATGGTGGAGGTGGAACCCGGGGATGAAATCCGTTTTGGGAAGAGGAATTTTTGTTTTCGGTGAGAGCTCCTGCTTTCTGTTTGCCCATGAGTTATCCTGTCATATGAAATTGCTGTTCTGTATGTATGCTGGCATTCACAGAAAGCAATTTTGTATGGCTCTGAATAGTTATAAATTTTATACCACAGGTATAATGACAACCGCAGAAAATTGTGTTATTCTTGGTTACAGAAAGAAGATAAGCGGAGGCAGAGAACTCCACAGAAAGGAAAAAGACATGACAACAATGTATCGTTTTGACCAGCTTCATAGTGAACGTAAATCGTTAGCACTGCTTAAAGATCATGAGTGGGGCTTTGATTACATGCGCTCATTTAAGGCTAGGCATAAACGAGAAAATTGTGTTTTTGATACTGCACCTGAACCGGAGGCATAGCCGGACAGGGGTATAATAGATAAACATGTTTTAGCGTACCGCTTACCTTAGATGATAAGGCAGGCGGTATTTTTTATGCTCCTTTAACTCAATCGGCAGAGTAACCGGCTTTTAACCGGTAGGTTGTGGGTTCAAATCCCATGAGGAGCACTTGTCCAATGTAGAATCAGAAAGGAAAATAAAAATGAATGCATTAGAGATTAAGGGAAAAGTAAATACGGCTCTCTGCTATGCAAATGTAGTAGAGGATGAGGCTATAGAGCAGATCAGACGCATGTGTGATTATGCAATGACAGAAGGTTCCCAGATCCGTATCATGCCTGATGTGCATGCCGGTAAGGGGTGTACGATAGGAACAACAATGACCATAACAGACAAGGCAGTGCCTAATGTGGTCGGAGTGGATATCGGATGCGGGATGTATACGGTAAATCTTGGAAAAGACGATATTGATTTTGAGAAAGTGGATGAGGCAGCACATTTTATTCCATCAGGACGTGAGGTGTGGGAAGGACGGCAGGAGAAATTTGATCTGACAGAGCTTCGATGCTACAGGGAGCTGAAAGATGCAAAGAGACTTGCAAGGTCTCTTGGAACACTTGGAGGCGGAAATCACTTTATTGAGATTGATGAAGCAGCAGATGGAACAAAGATCATGTCTGTCAATCTTCTTTTGGAAGACGAGGAAGCACCGGTTATCTGGAGGGGACCAGTGATCGCAGGTGTTGTAAAGCAGTTTTGGACAGATGTTATGTGGGGAGATCTTGATTATCTCTTCGTTGATATGCCACCTGGAACAGGTGATGTTCCGTTGACAGTATTCCAGTCTCTTCCGGTTGACGGCGTTGTGATCGTTACATCTCCGCAGGATCTTGTACAGATGATCGTGAAGAAGGCTTACAATATGGCGAATATGATGCATATCCCGGTACTTGGCGTTGTGGAGAACTTCAGTTATCTGGAATGTCCGGACTGTGGTAAAAAGATCAATGTTTTCGGACAGAGCCATGTCGATGAAGCAGCACAAGAGCTTGGAATCCCGGTATTTGGAAAATTACCGATCAATCCGGCTTACGCAGAGAAAGCGGATGAAGGAAAATTCTTTGAGATCGACAATCCATATTTAGCAGCCGGTGTTGAAACTCTGAAAAATTTATAAGATGTAGAAAAGGAAGGTATTGCATGCGATATCTTCCTTTTCTATTGTATCCAATCAATTCGGAACCGGACCGCCAAGCGCAAAGGCAAAACAGAAAAGCAGAATAAGGCAGAGCGGATATGCAAACGCGAGCAATCCTGCAAACAAAAAAGCATGTTTGTGTGTGGACTTCTTATGACTTAACCGTAAAAACCATATGCCAAGAAAAAATAAAATAATAGGAAGGCATACAAATAGAAAACCGAAGGATTGCATTATGTCAACCAGAAATATCAGTGCAATCAACAGGACGATAAAGAGTGTCACAAGGGCGATGCGTTGCTGTTCTATTTTTCTTTCGTAAGATGCAAGATCAATCACGTTTTGAAATGCATCTGTGGTATCTGGAGCGGAAACGGTTGTTTTTGGCAGACGCTCTGATTTCATCAGTTCAAGCAGGCTGATATCAAGAACATCTGCTAATGGTTCAAGAAGTTTGATATCAGGAAAGCCAACACCACGTTCCCACTTTGAGACAGCTTTGTCGGTCACGTTCAATTTCTGCGCTAACTGTGCCTGTGTCAAGCCCTTTTCTTTTCTTAATTCAGTGATAAAAATTCCTAATTTCTGATTATCCATAGAAGTTTTCCTTTCGATGTTTCCTGATGTACTATATTGTGAAAAAATGCTTACTTTTGCCTTCAGGCAAATGATACGATATGCAAAACCAGCTACTTATATCTTATAAAAACCTCAGAAAAATAGCAATCGACGAATCGTAGAGCCCCCTTTTTTACGTCTTATCACCGAAAAATTACCTCTTACCTCAAATCTATTTACAGGATCTGGAGCATCGAATATACTAAACTCAGTTAAGAAATCAAAGAGAGCTCGCATAAAATACATTAACAGTTTAGACATATAAAAATCTTAAGACGAGACAAAAATCAGCAATTGAAAAATGACAGAGGAGAAAAAGAGAGCGCGAAAAAGTTATGAAAATCAAAATTGAAATCGATGAGGGACTCCCAGAGGACGAAGTACTGATCCGGTGCAGGGGACTGACGGAACAGATTTCGGATGTGCAGAAGGCGGTGAGCGAAGTGATCAACACCTCGCAGAAATTCGTCTTTTACAGAGGAAATACAGAGTACTACCTGACCTTGGATGAAATCCTGTTCTTTGAAACAGACAGTGATGGGATCAATGCACATACGAGAGACAACATTTACCAGACAAAATACAAACTTTACGAGCTTGAGGAACTTCTTCCGGGAAGTTTTATGCGGATATCGAAATCTGCAATCGTGAATACCAGCCACATTTATTCAATCAGCCGGAACCTGACGGCATCAAGTGTGGTGGCATTTGCAGACACACACAAGCAGGTGTATGTCTCAAGATACTATTACAAACCATTAATCAATAAATTAGAAGAAAAGAGGTTACATCAATGAAATTAAGAAAAAACAGTGGAAAAATTTTATGGGGGTTATTTTTCATCCTTGCAGCAGTTTATGTGGTAGTCAGCAAACTCTGGATCATGCCGGAGATCAGTGTGTTCAGTGTTTTATTGACGGTATTCTTTATCTGGCTCTTTTTAAATGGTATCCGCAACGTGAATTTCTGGGAAATCCTGTTTTCCATCGCATTTATATGTATCATATATGATGACTGGCTTGGAATCACAGCTCTCACACCGTGGACCGTTTTGGGCGCAGCGTTACTCGGAAGCATTGGACTTTCTTTGATCTTCAAAAAAAAGAGCGAACACAGCCCTTCCATTTCTTTTGAGTTTGACAGTGACAGCGACAACGAGGATGGAAAGTACATTGGTGAAAATATAAAAATCGATAACAATTTTGGCACAGCCATCAAATACGTGAATTCCGATAACTTCTGTATGGCGGATGTGGATAATAGCTTTGGTTCGCTTACCGTATACTTTGATAATGCCATTATCCAGTCCGGAAGTGCAAAAATCAAAGTTGACAATAGCTTTGGCGAAACAAATCTTTACATTCCGAAAGAATGGAAAACAGAGAACAACCTTGGTCAGGCATTCGGAAGCGTCAAAACACATGGCGTATGTGAGGGAAGCAGTAATAACACTTTGAAATTAAAAGGCGAAACAAGCTTTGGTGAGATTAACATATACTATATCTAAAAAAGGAAAGAGAGAAAATTTGTGATCCAATCGGAGCATGAGTTCTGATGATAAATGGTAAAAATATAAACAGGGATTAAGGCAGGTAGAAGACATGGATGAAAAAATATTTTTGGTAGAAGAAATCAAAGATATCAATCTTGAGATTGGTGCAGCAAACTTATTTTTGCAGAGAGCAGAAAATCAGGATGAGTTGAAAGTGATTTTGGCAAAAGGTGAAATGGCACATTTTCATGTTACAAAACAGGAAAATCAGTTAGAGATGAGCTATAAGAAAAATGGAAAAATTTCGAGGGAGGAAACCGATGAGATCATCGTTCAAATCCCGGAAAACCATCATTTGGAAAACATGTCTGTTTCCATTGGGGCTGGAAAACTGAAAGCAGAGAATATCACGGTCATGGAAAGACTGGGATTGGAAGTTGGAGCTGGAAAAGCAAAACTGAAAAACATGCATGTAAGAAATCTGGCGATCGAATGCGGCGTTGGAAAATGTCATTATGAAGGTGTTTTAGAACACGATATGAAAGTGCAGTGTGGTGTCGGACAGGTAGAGGCAGAACTGGACGCAGAAGAAAGTGACTACAATTATAGTATATCCTGTGCACTTGGAAAAATAAAAATCAATGATAATTCCATGGGAACATTTGCATCTGAAAAAACAATCCAGCATGCGAATGCAAGGGGAAACATTGCCCTCGAATGTGGACTGGGAAATATTCATGTTACAACCAGAGTTTAGGTGACGTAGTATTGCAGATTTTATGGTGATTTCTTAGTATATGAAGGGCAGATATAAGCGGCATTTCACAAGTCAATAATGAAGGTTTTATACAAAGGAAAAACGTGCAGACAAATATGATATTCCTGTTCGCCAAACATTCCGACGGGCTTCTGAACAAAAATTTTGTGAAGCAAAGGCTTCACAAAATTTTTAGAATCCCATCTCCATGTCTCACAAAGGAAATCATATTTGTCTGCACGTTTTTTCTTTTCATTTACACTGTGAATGACTTGTAAAATGTCGCTTATACATGCCCTGATTTACACTATGAATCGCACTACAAAATGTCGATTTGTCAAATTCATTACTAACCATAATTTTACCATAATCACGCTTACAATCCTACTTCATTCTATTAAATTTCGTTTACAGAAGTTATAATTAATTTACTTAGGGAATGCAGATTGAGTTTTGTCGTTACCCTATAGGCATTTCTCCCATAACCAGAGTTTCATATTGTAAATTGCAGATTCTGTGGTGCGGTTCATAACGTTGATCGGGTATGTATAAGAGTTCTCTCACAAGGCATTCGTAACGTAAATAAAAGAAAAACGGTATAAACAAATATTATTTTCTTCGTGAGCTATGAAGATGGGATTCTAACAATCATGGAAGCCTTTGCTGAACATGATTGTTGTTCAGAAGCCCATCCTAATGCCCGGCGAACAGAAACATAATATTTCGTTTATACCATTTTTCTTTTTCATTACATATAAATTTGCCTTGTGAGAGGGCGCTTATATCTGCCCCTCACAACCCATAAAAGCACTGCAGAATCTGCGACACTACGTTCGTTAAACTCCGGTATATTTCGATTTATTTTGCCAGCAGCATCATGATTTTATTGCTGCGCTCCACGAATTTTGTCATCTCATCTACAGATAACGGATGGTTGGAGAGCACAGCCAGATCGTATAACTGCTCGCAGAACATCGGAACGTTCTCGGAATCTTTGTGCTCGAAAATGTATTTTACAAGTTCGTTGTTAGCATTTAAAGTAAGTGTCTGGTCAGCAGCAAACATATTCATGTCCATGCCGCCCATACCGTTCATGGCATACATCTTCATCATATCCTGCATACGTCTTCCTTCTTCGGAAAGTGTGATGATAGAAGAGATGTTCTCATTTTTCAGCTTCTCCACTTTCACAGTGAGTTTATCGTTGTTCAGAGCTTTTTTGAATACTTCTGTCAAAGCATCTGTCTCAGCTTTCAGATCTTCTGCAGAAGTCTCATCCTTTAAGGATTCTGTCACATCCGCATCAATACGCATGAATTTGTATTTTTCATTGCGCTGCTCTAACTGTGTGATGAAAGAGGTATCAATGTTGTGATCTAAGATCACTGCCTGCATGTTCTGTTCTTTGAAGAGCTTAATGTACTGACCCTGCTGGACTTTATCGGTAACATAGTAGATAACTTTACGTTCATCCTTTTCGCTGTCAGCAGAAGTGTCGCTGCCATCAGCAGTATTATCAGATGCAGCAGCATCGCCAGTGTTTGCAATTGGATTACCATCTTTGTCTAATACCTCCGCATCGTCTTTCTTTTCTTCTTCCTTCACTAATAATTCAGGAAGAGTCAGATACTTGTCATCTAAGTTTTTGAACAGGATGTAGTCGTTCATCTTGTCACAGAACTTTGTATCCTTTAAGCAGCCAAATTTGATAAATGGGCTGATGTCATCCCAGTATTTCTCATAGCTTTCCTTTTCGGTCTTGCACATGCCGATGAGTTTGTCCGCAACTTTCTTGGTGATATATTCGGAGATCTTCTTTACAAATCCATCGTTCTGTAAAGCGGAACGGGATACGTTCAGTGGAAGATCCGGACAGTCGATCACACCTTTTAATAACATTAAGAATTCAGGAATGACTTCTTTGATGTTATCTGCGATGAACACCTGATTGTTATATAATTTAATGGTTCCCTCAATAGAATCGTATTCTGTATTGATCTTCGGGAAGTATAAAATTCCTTTTAAGTTGAACGGATAGTCCATGTTCAGGTGGATCCAGAACAGAGGCTCTTTGTAGTCTAAGAATACTTTGCGGTAAAATTCCTTGTATTCTTCGTCTGTGCAGTCTTTTGGATTCTTTGCCCACAATGGGTTGGTATCGTTCAATGGAACCGGACGTTTTACAATTTTTAATTTTTCTTTTGCAGGGGAAACTTCAACGACTTCTTTTTCACCGTTTTCATTTTCTTTTTCCTCTGTTTTTGCTTCCTCGTGGATTTCTTCCACAACGGTATCAGTATCTAACTTATCTGCTGCATCGATGGTTTCATATTCTGTCTCAGCATTTGCCTTAGATAAGAAGATTGGGGTTGGCATGAAAGAGCAGTACTTCTCGATGACTTCTCTTGCACGGTATTCGTTTGCAAATTCGAGACAGTCTTCATTCAGGTATAAAGTGATCTCAGTACCGACACCTTCTTTTGTGCCGTCTGTCATATCGAATTCTGTGCCTCCGTCACATGCCCAGTGGACAGGTGTGGCATCTTTTTTATAAGATAAAGTATCGATCGTCACCTGATCCGCTACCATGAATGCAGAGTAGAAACCAAGTCCGAAATGACCGATGATCTGATCGTCGTTTGCCTTGTCTTTGTATTTTTCGATGAAATCAGTAGCACCGGAAAATGCAATCTGGTTGATATATTCCTCTACTTCATCAGCTGTCATACCAAGACCATTATCAATGAATTTTAACGTTTTTTCGTCCGGGTTTACAATAACCTGAATCTGTGGTTTGTAATCAGCAGGTAATTCGTACTCGCCCATCATATCCAGTTTTTTTAATTTTGTGATGGCGTCGCAGCCATTACTGATCAATTCACGATAGAAGATATCGTGATCGGAATATAACCATTTCTTGATGATCGGGAAAAGGTTATCACTGTTGATTGAAAGATTTCCATGTTTCTCAGCCATAATATAACACTCCTTTTTCTATCCATAAGTAAAACTAATTATTTTATGTTCTATTATAAAATGCACTTATCAAATATATGAATCATTGCATTTCAACTTATATCTAGGATTTTATAACCCTTGTCTGCAAAAGTCAATAGAAAATTAGCACTCTTTTTAAATGAGTGCTAACAATGAACGGGCGAAAGCAGAAAAATAAGGTGTTTACAGAATATATAAAAACTTTATAAACTTAATTGAAGTTCATGGTATAATAACCACAAGAGAACGGAGGATAACATGATAGTTTTAAAAGCGGATAAAGAATTGAATTTAACTTTTCAGAAATTGATCAAAATGATGGATGCGCCGGTGGAGTGGAACGGCATGTTTTTTGTGGTCGGAGATTATCTGATCCTGCAGGGCAGTGTGCGTTCACTTTTTTTCAACTTTGACACGAAGCTTGTGGTGACGAATATTATTGAACTGAAAGCAGAGGAGCAGATGATCGCTGCCGTGGAGCAGCACCCAAATGTGAGGGATATTTTGAATATGGTGCTTTATGCGTTTGGAAAGTGGGGAAATATCAAGGGACTCCGTGTGGACAAAGATTATGTGCAACTGAACCGGTTGTTTGCGCAGATCCTTGGGGAATTTCAGGTGGAATCGCAGTATGGACCGGAACATTTCCGCTTCTATAAAAATAAAATCCGTCTGACCTATGAGGACGTGATCGAGGCAGTGCTGTCAGATGAACCCGAGGAGGTTTTACTGCCGGAGGAAGAGGAGCCGCAGGGATTGTGGCATAAGCTGGTCTGGAAAAAGGCGGCGAGCAGTTTTTTGATGCGGGATACCACGCTTGCAGAGCGGAGACGAAACCGGATCGGAAATAACTTTTATCTGGCCGGATATCTGTGCCCGAAGTGTGGAAGCCAGCTTTACATGGCAGTTTACCCGGAAGGCAGGGAATTTCAGATTGAGACAGAAGAGGGGGCAGTCCGCATTGCCCGCGTTTACAGTTGTAAAAAGTGCTGTTGCATGTATACGCCAAGACCAAAGCGTCTGTTGGTGGATGGGGATGTATACAAAATGGACTTTGAGCGGGATGAGGCTGCCTATGAGGATTATCAGGAACTTTTGGGACGTACTGCCGGACGGAATGTGAATACAAAATACAATGAGTATGTGGACAAAAAAATGGCAATGGAGATGGAACGTGCAGACGCATCTTCGTTACAGGATGAGGAACAGGAAATTACAGAACTGATCGGGCATCTGCCGGAAGTGTCAGAGCAGGAAATGTTTCACACTCTGCGGAAAATGGAAGAAGGATTTTATTCGGACGAGGGTGTAAGACGTTTGGAGCAAGCAATCCGCGGCGAGGATGAGATGGAAACAGATGCGGATTGCGACGCAGATGATGAGAAGGAAGCAGATACGGAAAGAGCCGCGGAAGATGAGCCGGATACAGAATTGGAACGTAATGCAGAAGAATCAGGCAAAACGAAAAAAAATGTAGACAAATCGGATGGAAACTCTGAGAGAACATTTGGAAAGCCGGGAAGAGATTCGGAGAAACCGAGGGAAAACGCACCTGTAACTGCGGGAAAATCAAGTGGAATATCTCATGCAAATCTGGAAGAAGCAAAAGAAAATGCCACAACAACTGTGGAAAAACTAAGAGAAGATTCCTCTGCAATTACAGGAAAAGCAAGAAAAAAAACGCAGGAAAATAAGGGCGCAGTGTGGGAAAACAACCAAAACAGTAAGGAAAATCCACGGCAGAGCACAGAAAAGGTTATAGACAAAACACAGAAAAAAACGGTAGAGAAAACCAACGGTACGTCAGTAGAGGAAACGCAATCTGCAAAAGAAAAAACAGGGCGTGCAAGAAATGCAGAGCAGACATTTGAGAGGAGCCCGCAAAAGAAGACAGAATCGGTTGAAAATACAAAATCATCAGAAAATGCGTCAACAACAGGAAGGAAGAATCCATCCGGAAATATAATACCGGCAGACAGCAGAATTCCATCAAAATACGGCTCATCAGTAGACAGTGGAAACGCATCAAAGTATGCCGCATCAACAGGCAGTGCAGACACATCCACAAATGCTGAGAGAGACAGACAGGCCCGCCAGGAGGAATTGAAGCGTCTGACGCAGGTGCAGCGGCTTGTCAACCAGCCGGGAAGAAAAACAAGAGAGGAACTGGTTTCTCTGCTGGATGACATAAAAAAAGAAAGCATCAGTCCGGATATTGTCAGACCGTACACGGAACAAGTGGGGAACAGGATTCGTGCTATGGATGAGAAAAAAATAAAGGAAATCTGCGGAGATGTCGGCAGGATGGATTTTGAGGATGCCAGCGAAGCAGCAAAGCAGTTAGAGGATGGCGATTTCCTTCCTCAGTTGAAATTTGATGCATTAAAAGAACTGGAGCAGCGCATGTCCAAGATTAAAACGGATGAGTGCGAGCTTTTAGTCAGCAAATTGCTGAATGCATTTGACGAAGCCGGTGTGACAGAGTCGAAACGGTGTCATTTTTATCCGGCAAAAAGAGTGTGGCAGAAGCAGGCGGAACCGGAGGAGACAGCTGTCTTTGAGGGAGCAGTGGATAATTTTGCAAACGGAATCGGAAAGTTTGAGTATCCGGTGCTTCTGGTAGACAAATCAAAGGATGAGTCAGGAAAAGAAGGGGTTCTTCTGACACCAGAGAACCTTTACTACAGCGCATGGATGACTTCCTATTACATTCCGGTGATGGATATTGAGTCTATCCAGGCTGTTACAGGACTATTAAACCGGGGCATTTATGTGTATCAGAAGAATGGAAGTAAGACAAAACTTCCGCTGGCAGTGGAGCATGAAGAGATGGAAAAATTTGCAAAGGTGCTAGAAGATTTTGTGCGCTATCTGCAGGAAAAACCATTTTCCAGAAAAGAATCTTATCTTGCAAAGGAAAAACACGATACGATTTGCTGTTACCGTTGCGGTTACATCTATAAGGGCGTTGGTGTGTGTCCTCGCTGTGGTTATAAACAAAATGAATAGGACAACGTCTGGCTTCGTATACATAAAAAGAGAAGATATGCGGAGCAGAAAATGAAAGCATTCTTATTAAAATACCGTTCCAGCCTGCTGCTTTTTGCAGTGATGTTTTTATTCGGCTGGGGAAGCGCAGCCGTCGTGGCAAAGTGGCAGTCTGACAGGGAAACAGAGGAGACGATGCACATCGAGGCGGCAGTCGATAACTGGGGACTTGGCTTTGGCGAGTCTGGAAAGGAACTGCAGCCGACCGGAAATGCCACGGCGGATGAGTTAAAGCAGTATGATACCTATTATATAGGAAGTAAAGAGGAAAAGGTGATCTATCTCACATTTGACTGCGGCTATGAGAATGGCAATACAGGAGCGATTCTGGATGCACTCAAAAAACACAATGCACCGGGAACTTTTTTTGTCGTGGGACATTTTTTGGAGAGTGCGCCGGAATTGGTCAAACGGATGGTTACAGAGGGACACACGGTGGGAAATCACACCTATCATCATCCGGATATGTCGGCAATCTCGGACAAAGAGTCGTTTCAGAAAGAGCTCGATGCAGTCAGCAGTTTGTTTCAGGAAGTGACCGGACAGGAGATGACAAAGTATTACAGACCACCGCAGGGCAAATACAGTACAGAGAATCTTGCGATGGCAAAAGAATTGGGGTATAAGACCTTTTTCTGGAGCCTCGCCTATGTGGACTGGAATGCGGATGCACAGCCGACAGAGGAGGAGGCTTATGGAAAACTGATCGGACGCATCCATCCGGGCGCAATTGTATTACTACATAACACATCATCCACCAATGGTAAAATTTTAGATGAGCTGCTCACAAGATGGGAGGACATGGGATATACCTTCCAGCCGCTATCGCATTTATGGAGTGATGAGAAAACAAACTGACGAAAAATTTCTGAAAATGCCCGAATTTGTTTGCTTTTGGCAGAAAGAGTATTATAATAAAAATAGATTGTTACATTTCGAGAAGATGTCAGAAAAACCAGAGAGGAGATTTGATATGAAAACAAAGAAAAAGCGGATTGCGCAGGAAATCCAGAGCCGTATTCTTACCATTGTGATTGCGATTTTTATGGTGGTTGCGGTTGTGGTCGCAGTTATGGTTGGAAATGTCAGCTTAAGTGCACAGAAGAATGATCTGGAGATGCAGTCGAAGGCAGCATCTTACCAGCTTGAAATCTTTTTTCAGGAGTATATGACCATTGTGGAGCAGATGGCGCTTGACAAAGATGTGCGGACACTGCTTACTGAGACAAAAGCAGGAGATAAGATCACAGAGTCGGCAGACTATCAGACGGTATTTCACGAGATGGAGAAAATTGCAGCAGCAGACAGTGATAACATTCAGGCAGTCTGGCTTGGAGATATTGATGCTAATGTGGCGACACAGTCAGACGGGTTTACAAGTGACAGCAGCTTTGAAATCACAGAGCGTACCTGGTATCGTGCAGTGGAGACGAACAGTACGATCCTGACAAGTGCTTATGTGGAGGCGAGTACCGGAAATCTGATCTTAAGTGCAGCAACTCCGGTTTATGATGAAAATGGCAAGAATATCATTGGTGTTGCAGGAGCGGATATCGCACTTGAGCATATTGATGAACTGCTTTCGGCTTATAAGATTGGAAACAATGGATTTGTTATTTTAGTAACATCGGATGGAACCATTATTTATCATCCTAATTCAGATAACCAGTTGAAAAATCTTTCCGAGCTGAACGTTTCGGATTCCGTGATGAAAGCAATTCAGAGTCAGAACGGAACATCTGTGAAGTATAAAGCAGATGGAAGCAGCAAGTATGGATATGTCGGAAGAATCGGAACGACCGATTATTATACGTTAAGCTGTATGCCTTCCAGCGAATATTTAGCAAGCCTGATCCAGTGTATCATTATTGTACTGCTGCTTGTAATTGTTGGAGTTGTCATTATCATTATGGCAATCAGACGTCTGGCAGGCAATATCACAAAACCGATCGTTGCATTAAATGAGGTGGCACAGGAACTGGCAGAGGGTAATCTGGATGTATCGCTCGACGTTTCTTCAGAGAACGAGATTGGAGAACTTGCAGATTCCATCCAGAAGACCGTAAACCGGTTAAAAGAATACATTAATTATATTGATGAGATTGCGTATGTCCTGAACCGTTTATCCGATGGAAAACTGAAATTTACATTAAAATACGATTATGCAGGTGATTTTGCAAAAGTAAAAGATGGAATGATGCATATCTCAGAATCATTACAGGGAATGATCGAGAATATCATCAACAGTTCCGCACAGGTTTCGGCTGGTGCAGATGATCTTTCGAGAGCAGCCCAGAATATTGCTGAGGGTGCAAGCACACAGGCAGCTTCTGTGGAAGAACTTGTCGCAACTTCAGTTTCTGTATCTGAGCAGGTAAAAGAGAATACAGACGATGCATTAAAATCAGCAGATGAAACGGCACGTGTCACAAAGATGATGCAGGACAGCAGAATGCAGATGGATCAGATGACAGATGCGATGAACAAGATCACAGAGACTTCCAATGAAGTTGTCAGCATCATTAAGACAATCGAAGACATAGCAGATCAGACGAATCTTTTGGCACTGAATGCTTCGATTGAGGCGGCAAGAGCCGGAGAAGCCGGTAAGGGATTTGCAGTGGTTGCTTCTGAGATTGGATCGCTTGCAGAAGGAAGTTCCAAGGCTGCAAATAATACGAAAGACCTCATTGGAGTATCCATTCAGGAGATTGAGCGTGGAACAGAACTTGCAGCGAATGTGGTTGTCTCCATGCAGGAAGTATTGGATGCGATTGAAAATGTGAATGGTATGATAGGGAAGAGTGCAGAGAATAACCAGACGCAGAATCAAAACATTGAGCAGATCAAACTTGGTATCGAAGAAATCTCCAAGGCAGTGGAAGACAATTCTGCATCTGCAGAGGAGACTTCCGCAACATCAGAGGAGCTGGCTGCACAGGCTGCAACACTCGAAGCTCTTGTCAAGCATTTTGACCTCGAGGATGACGGCAGCAACGATGCAACAAGATAGAAAAATCCCACCGGCAGATATGATTTCCTTCGTGAGCGAAGCGAACAGGAACATCCTATCTGCCGGTGGGATTTTGCTGTCGCCCAATACCTTTTGGCGGGCTCATCAATCTTTTTGCATACGAAACCTAGACACTGCAAATGTGAATTGTTATAATAAGAGATACGGAAAAAAGAAGGTAGTGAAGAACACTGCCAAAATGCAGGATTCATAAAGATGGAGCAGACATGAACAGGATAGCAATTGTGGAAGACGATCAGGGTTATCGTGACACACTTTTTACTTATATAAAACAATATGAACAAGAACGTGATACAGCATTTGAGGCGACACCTTTTGAGAAAGCGGATGATTTTCTGGCAGTTTATAACGGAGATTATGACATTATCCTGATGGACATTGAGATGCCTGGAACAAACGGTATGGATGCAGCAGAGCAGATCCGTAAAAAGGATGCCCAGGTAGTCATCATGTTTATCACGAACATGGCGCACTATGCGATCAAAGGATATGAAGTGGGCGCACTGGACTTTGTCTTAAAGCCGATCCAGTACCTGAATTTTGCCAATAAGATGGATCGTGCCATGCAGCTGGTGGAGAACCGCGGAAGCAGACCGGTGATGATCCAGACGGGAACCGGCGTCAAAAAGATTGATTCCAGAGACATTTTTTATGTGGAGATCCAGAATCATGTGTTGCGCTATCACACAAAACAGGGCAATTTTGAGGTGCGCGGAAGCTTGAAAAATGTGGAAGAGGAGCTTCCAAAGGGGCTGTTTGCAAAATGTAGCAACTGGTGTCTGGTAGGTCTGACACATGTTGCAGAGATTAAGGATGACACAGTGATCGTAGAGGGAGATGAACTGCAGATCAGCCGCCGCAGTAAGAAAAACTTTATGACGGCACTCATCCGCAGTGTAGGGAGAAGTTAAGAATGGTTCGTGATTTTGGTATCATGTTTTTTCAGGATTTTTTATTGCTGGTATGTGTGTATCTGTTTCTCATGCCATTGCATGTCATGGAAAAGAAAAAAATAAAAAACGGTCTGATACTTTGTGGGGCTTGGTGTGTCATGCTTGCAGCAAGACTGCTCATTCCGGCAATCGGGGAACATCTGATCGCAGAGTTTTTCATGCGTTTTGTGATCACGATGATTGCTGTTGGACTGATCAGCAAAAAAATAAGCTGGGAAATGATTTATTGTACGGTCTGGCCGCTCATTGTATATCATTGTATCAATATTATCTGGAACAGTTTACATCGCGTTTCTGCCATTGAGCAGCAGCCGCGGGTGCTGCAATATCTCTTTTCTCTCCTGTTTTTTGCGGCAATGTATCTGCTTTTGTCTATCACACTGTTTCGCTGGCTTCCAAGAAATGGATTTTACCAGGCAGGACCAAGAAGAACACTCTCAGCAGCAGCAGTGCTTTTCTTATCCTTGTTTTCTTACTACAATTTTTACCAGAACCGTGGAGAATCCAATCTTGCGGTTCTGGTTCAGTTATATTGCGTGACTTTTTTGTATCTGCAGGCAGAGCTTTTCAAAAAAAGCGAAGTAAAGCAGGAGTATGCGCTGATGGAGCGCATGTGGTACCAGCAGAAGAAGCAGTACGAGATCGCGAAAGACCAGATGCAGGTGATCGACCGCAAATGTCACGATCTGAAGTATCAGGTGGCTGCAATGCGGCATATTGAAAACCCGACAGAACGGGAGAAAAATTTAAAAGAACTGGAACAGTCAATCCGCATTTACGACTCTATCGTAAAAACAGGAAATGAGATTCTGGATACATTGCTCTCAGAGAAGAGCTTGATCTGTGAGGCAAGAGATATTACCATGCACTGTGTGATCGATGGAAAGAAGCTTTTCTTTATGGATTCCATTGATATTTATGCACTGTTTGGGAATGCCATCGATAATGCCATCGAATGTGTGGAAAAGTTTTCAGAGAAAGAGATGCGGTTTATCGATATCTGTGTCGCAGAAAAGCAGCATTTTTTATATATCCGTTTTTCGAATCCAATCGAGCGGGCACCGGAGTATGAGGATGATCTGCCAAAGACCACGAAGAAAAACAAGCAGTATCACGGGATCGGGTTAAAGAGTATCCGGCACATTGCAGAGAAATACGGGGGGGATATCTCAGTATCCACAGAGATGAACTGTTTCAATCTGGAAGTGCTGCTCCCGGTGAAGTAAAATAACAACCGTCTGTCTGAATTATACATATAGTTTGGATAGACGGTTTCGTATTTACAAAGGAACACCACTTACGTCACAAAAAGCACCGACTAAGTCAGGTTCGTTGAAAAATTAACGAATTTTATTTATTATTTATGTATTGAAATTGGAACAATATATAAAAATAGCCTGAAACGATACAAAGTGACAGGCACCATAAATAATAAAAAGGATGTGTTATATGCGACGAATTCAAAATCTGATGGAGCAGTGGCTTTTCATTGGACCTGACAACAGACAAGAGCAGGTGAACTTGCCACATACATGGAATGCAAAAGACGGACAGGACGGAGGAAATGATTACTACAGAGGAACCTGTCATTATGAGAAAACATTTGAAAAACCGGAATTTGATCCGGAGACAGAGGAAGTATATCTGGAGTTTCTTGGTGTAAATGCAAGCAGTGATGTGACAGTGAATGGAAAAGAACTTGCACATCATGATGGCGGATATTCCACATTCCGCATCAATATCACAGAGGTTTTAGAAGACCGGAATAAATTGGAAGTGACTGTGGACAACTCTGTCAATGGAAAAGTATATCCACAGAAAGCGGATTTTACATTCTATGGTGGAATTTACCGTGATGTTCGTTTCCTTATCGTGTCAAAAGAGCATTTTGATTTAGATTACCTTGGAAGCAATGGAATTAAGATCACACCGGAAGTAAAAGAGAACGAAGCGAATGTTCATATCGAAACATTTACCAATACAGAGGAAGCACAGGTAAACGTTCAGATCAAAGATCAGGACGGAAAAGTAGTTGCAGAAGGGAACGGATGTGACGTAAATCTTAATATCCAGAATCCAATCCGCTGGCATGGAAGAAAAAATCCATACCTTTATACGGCAGTTGCAACGCTGACCGTAAATGGGGAAGTGAAGGATGAGATCACGAACCGTTTTGGTATCCGTACTTTTTCGGTAGATCCAAAGAAGGGATTTTTCTTAAACGGAGAGCATTATCCACTTCACGGAGTTTCCAGACATCAGGATTTTAAAGCATTAGGAAATGCGATTTCAACAAAAAACCATGATGAAGATATGGATATGATCTGCGAACTTGGGGCAAATACGATTCGTCTCGCACACTATCAGCATGACCAGTATTTTTATGATCTCTGTGATGAGAGAGGTATGGTCGTATGGGCAGAGATTCCATACATTTCGGAACATATGCCGGGCGGAAGAGAGAACACCATCAGCCAGATGAGAGAGCTGATCGTTCAGAATTACAATCATCCGTCAATTGTAGTATGGGGCGTATCCAATGAGATTACCATCAGTACAAAGGACAAAAAAGATATGTTGGACAATCATCATGTGTTAAATGATCTTTGCCACAAGATGGACCCGACAAGACTGACAACGTTAGCATGTTATGCAATGTGCGGACCATTTAACCGTTCTGCACACATCACAGATCTGGTTGGATGGAATTTATATCTGGGATGGTATGTACCGGGATTTTTCTTAAATGATCTGTTCTTAAGATTTTTCCACCTTGTATTCCCGAACCGCCCGATCGGTTATTCCGAGTATGGCGCGGAAGGTATGCCAAACCTTCACAGCAGAAGACCGAGACGTGGAGACCATACTGAGGAATATCAGGCAAAATATCATGAGTATATGATCAAATGTTTCGAGCGTCATCCATTTATGTGGAGCACTTATGTGTGGAATATGTTTGATTTTGCGGCAGATGCTAGAAATCAGGGCGGCGAGCCGGGCATGAACCATAAGGGACTGGTGACATTTGACCGCAAGACAAAGAAAGACAGTTTCTTCTTATATAAAGCATATTGGAGTGACGAACCATTTGTACATCTGTGTGGATCACGCCGCAGTGACCGTTCTGAGGATACAACGACCATTAAAGTTTACACAAACCAGCCGGTCGTATCCTTATATAATAACGGAGAGCTGATCGAGCAGAAGAGCGGAAATCATATTTTTACCTTCCAGCTTCCTATGGAAAAAGAGAATAAGATCGAAGCTGCAGCCGGAAGTGTGAAGGATGCGATGGTACTTCATCACACAGAAAAAGAGAATCCGGATTATAAGCTGAAAAAAGAAGCGAAAAAGAGTGAAAACTGGGTATAGATTTTAGCAGGATATTCCAAAGGAGAAGAAATAATGAGTAATCAAAAAGAAAAAACCACTGCACAGGCAGCCGGAATGAACCGGGCAAAACCGTATCAGCTTGTGCTGTTTCCGATGAACAATGGTGCGACAAATGTATATTATATCCTCACCATGAATTTTATCGCATATTATGCAAACGGAGTGTTAGGACTTGCGCTTATGTTTGCAACGACAATGGTAACCGTCATGCGTCTTTTTGATGCCGTGACGGATCCGATCATCGGAGCTTTGATCGACCGGACAAATTCAAAATTCGGTAAATTCCGTCCATACATGGTAATCGGAAATGCGATCATGATCGTTTCTTCCATTTTACTGTATTTTGGGACGAGGATCATCGCACCGGACATGCAGTGGCTGCGCTATGTATGCTTTGTGTTATTTTATGCATTATATGTTATCGGATACACATTCCAGACGGCCTGTACCCGTTCCGGACAGACCTGTCTGACAAACGATCCGAAACAGCGCCCGATGTTTACTATTTTTAATACGATCGCCAGCCTGATCGGTATGGGACTTGTACAGTTTCTGGCACCGATCTTAGGTGACCGTCTTGGCGGCTATAACAGCGCTAACTTTTTTGATTTTATGATACCACTTGCCATCGTGGTATCCGCAGTGCTGACACTTCTTGCAGTGATCGGTATCTGGGAGAAAGACAGACCGGAATTCTTCGGTGTTGGCAATAAACAGGAAAAAGTAAAATTAAAAGAATATGTTGCTATTTTAAAAGCAAACAAAGAGCTGCAGCGTCTTATGGTCGCAGGAGCGGGATGCAAGCTCGCTTTCTCCATTGCAACGAATATGACAGTACTCTGTATGCTTTACGGAGCGATGATGGGAGACTACGGCGGACTGTATCTTCCAATGATGATCGTTGGATATATTTTCTCTGTTCCATTCTTCCTTTTGACGGTAAAGACATCACAGAAGCATGGACAGAAAGCTTCACTGGTGCGCTATACAATGCTTGCACTGGTCATGTACATTGGAGTTTTAGTGTTGTTGTTGTTATGGAAGCAGGGGGTTCCGGCATTTAACTTAAGCCTGAGATCCATCAATGTATACACGGTGTTATTTGTGTTATTCTTTGGTATCGGTTATGGTGCATATTATGCAACAGCAGATATGCCGATTCCGATGGTTGCAGACTGTTCCGATTATGAGACATACCGTTCCGGACAGTATGTGCCGGGAATTATGGGAACATTGTTCTCACTTGTAGATAAATTAGTAAGTTCTCTTGGATCTACCATCGTTGGTGCAGCAGTTGCAATGATCGGTATCCAGACATTACCGGACAGCAAGACACCATATTCTTCCGGAATGCATGGAGTTGTTCTGATTCTGTTCTGTATTGTTCCGATGATCGCATGGCTTGCAACACTCTGGGCAATGAAAGGCTACACTTTAACAGGAGCCAGAATGAAAGAGATCCAGGCTGTCAATGCTGTGAGAAAACACGCGGTAAGTGAGGGAACGTCACTGGAAGAAGCCATGGAAAAATGGAAAACTTATGAGGATGTGCCGGAAGAATTCAAATGACCACTTACGTCATAAAAAGAACCGACTAGGGCGGGTTTGTTGATTTTTTAACAAAATTTTAATAAAATGAAAACACAAAGTAAACAAAGTTCGTCAAAATGACGGAATTTGAAAAAAGAAATGGAGAAAAATTATGGGAGAGAACAAAAAAGAAGTGAAAGCCCGCAAGAAGGCTTTCCGTAAAGCAAAACACAGAGCGATCCGTCCATGGAAAGGATTATCGATCGTATGTGCGATTCTGGCAGTGATCTTTGTGCCGCTGTACAGTTTATTAAACGTTTTTGATAATTCACTGGCTATTTTCGTCGGAGGAACATTCTGGAAATTACAGAACGAGGATGAAAGTGCACAGTACTTTACCTCTGACTTTGAGTCTACAGAAGATATGGTTGACTACGGATTACAGCTTGTCCAGCAGGTGGAGGCAGAAGGTGCAGCGCTTCTTATGAATGAGAATAACGCACTTCCTCTGGCAGAAGGGGACAATGTCAGTCTGTTTTCCAATTCATCTGTAAACCTTGTGTATGGTGGTACAGGATCCGGTAACATTGACGCTTCCACAGCAGATACCTTAAAAACTGCGATGGAAAAAACAGGTTTCAATGTAAACGAAACACTCTGGAACTTCTATGAATCCGAAGAGATGGGAATGTACAAACGTGGAAATGGTGGTACGATCGCAACTGCAAGTGCCGTTGTAACTGAAGTTCCATGGAATGAGTACACAGACGAAGTGAAAGATTCTGTAAGCTCTTATGGTGATGCGGCAATCGTCACATTATCCCGTGTAGGCGGTGAGGGTGCCGACCTTGCATACGGCGATGTCAATTACCTTGCATTAGATGACAATGAAAAAGAAATGCTTTCCAATGTGGCAGCAATGAAAGCAGACGGAACAGTGAGCAAGATCATTGTGCTGATCAACTCTGCAAATGCATTACAGGTAGATTTCTTAAAAGACAATACTTATAATGTAGATGCCTGTCTGTGGATCGGCGATGTCGGAATTACAGGTATCAATGCAGTGGCTGATATCCTTGCAGGTAACGTCAATCCATCCGGAAGCCTTGTGGATACCTACTGCTATGACAATTATTCTTCACCGGCCATGGCCAACTTCATGCCGATGATTTATGAAGGCTATACAGAAGAACTGATTCCTGAAAAAGCAAAAAGCTACATGGTATATCAGGAAGGTATCTACGTTGGATACAAATATTATGAGACACGTTATGAAGACACGGTTATGGGAACCGGAAATGCAGGAAGCTATGTATACAGCGATGATGTGGCATTCCCATTCGGTTATGGATTAAGCTATACAGATTTCGAGTACAGTGACATGACGGGCGTTTATGATGCTGCGACAGATTCTTATAACTTTAATGTGACAGTTACCAATACAGGTGATACTTATTCCGGAAAAGAGACCGTTCAGATTTACGCACAGTCTCCATATACAGAGTATGACAAAGAGAATTCTGTAGAGAAATCTGCAGTACAGTTATGCGGATTCGGCAAAACTGATATTTTGGCTCCGGGTGAGTCCCAGACATTAACGATCAATGTGGACAGGGCAGATATCGCATCTTATGATGCATACGGTGCAAAAACATATATCTTAGATGCAGGTGATTACTATTTTACAGCAGCAACAGATGCACACAATGCTGTAAACAACATTCTTGCAGCAAAAGGATTTACAGCTGAGAATGGAATGGATGCAGAAGGTAATGCAGAACTTACATTCCAGTGGACAAATGATACATTAGATACCACTACTTATGCAGTATCTAAGAGTGGTGCAGAGGTGACAAACCAGTTATCTGATTCCGATATGAACCTTTACGAAGGCGCCGGAGATAACTCCGTAACTTACCTTTCACGTAATGACTGGGAGGGAACTTTCCCAACAGAGTCCCCGGTATTTGCATTGACAGATACAATGATCGATGATCTGCAGTTAGTACAGTACGATGCAGCAGATTATGATACCGTAGAGATGCCGACTTTAGGCGCTAAAAATGGTCTTACTTTATACGATATGATCGGTAAAGATTATGACGATGCTGACTGGGATACTTTATTAGACCAGCTTACCTATGACGAGATGGTAACTTTAATTGGCGACTCCTTCCACTGGACAATGCCGATCAAATCGATCCAGGCTCCGGGTTCCCGTGATGAGAACGGACCACAGGGACTGACCGCTTCCTTATTCGGTAATAATGATAAAGAAAAACTGACAGCAACTGCATTTACATCTGAGGATGTGATGGCAGCAACTTTCAATACGGATATTATGACAGAAATTGGTAAAGTGATCGGTAATAACTGTCTGTCTGCAGACGTTGCGATTCTTTACGGACCGGGTAACAATATCCACAGAACTCCTTATGGCGGACGTAACTTCGAGTACTACAGTGAAGACGGATTCCTTTCCGGAAAAATGAGTGCTTACGAAGTGGCAGCTATCCAGGAAAAAGGTGTTCATGTCGTAATGAAACACTTTGCATTAAATGACTGCGAGCAGGATCGTATTGGTCTTGGCGTATGGCTCTCTGAGCAGGCAGCACGTGAAGTATATTTAAAAGCATTCCAGGATGTATTTGAAGAAGGAAATGCAAACGGAACCATGGTTGCTTACACACGCTGGGGATGTATCTGGTCCGGCGGTAACAAAGGATTGATGACCGGAATCATGAGAAATGAGTGGGGCAGCAATGGACTTACCATCACAGACAACGTTCTTAATCCATATGTCAATGGCCCGGACGGAGTGATGGCAGGTGGTGTTACAACCTATGATGCCATGATGCCGTATGTGACCAAAGAATTACCGGCATATAAAAATGATCCGGTTATGGTAACAGCAATGCGTGAGGCATGCCACCATGACCTGTATGTATTAGCAAACTCTGTTGCTATGAACGGTGTTGGTGAAAATACAACCATTAAATTTGTACAGCCAAAATTACTTGTGATCTTAAAGACAATTGCGACCATCGGTGTAGTAGGATTCATCCTCTCACTCGTGATGTTCATTCTGAAAAAACGCAAGTTCAAAAAGAGTGAAGAGTACACAAGCTATATGGCATGGAAAAAAGAGTTAAAACAGAATAAGCAGAATAAACAGTAAGAAATGATGCGGAAGAAGGCATTGCACAGCAAAATGTGTGATGTCTTCTTTTTTTCATGACCATACGTCTGAGGAGGTTTACATCTCACTGAAAATAGTGACTTAAAATAATGAAAAATTGTGCAGCCCTACAAAAGAAAATATTTTAGAAAAATATGTGAAAAAGTTATTGACAACTAACTATCGTTAGATTATACTAACCAACGTAGAAACGAAAAAGATTATCAATAGTCTTTGGAAAGATAAGGAAGAGGAAGATATGATGCCTTTAACAATGGTGAAAACAGGTGAAGAGAATACAATCAAAAAAGTTGGCGGAAAAGAAGAAACCAGAAGATTTTTAGAGAATCTCGGATTTGTAACCGGAGGCGTGGTTACGGTCGTATCTGAGATCGGTGGCAACATGATCGTGAATGTCAAGGATTCGAGGGTTGCGATCGGAAAAGACATGGCGAATAAAATTATGGTATAAAACTGTTGCAACAGCGCAGTTTCATGATACAAAAATGAAAAGGAGCGAAACGATGAAGACGTTGAAAGAAGTAGCCTGCGGCAGTACCGTAAAGGTCAAAAAACTGACTGGCGAGGGCCCGGTTAAGAGAAGAATCATGGACATGGGCATCACAAAGGGTGTGGATATCTATGTAAGAAAAGTAGCACCGCTTGGTGATCCAATCGAAGTAACTGTAAGAGGATACGAATTATCCTTAAGAAAAGCAGATGCTGAGATGATCGAGGTAGAGTAATTTTTTTTGTCTTTGTGTTAGAATGCGCTAACAAAAGACAGAAAAGGCAAACTAAAGCAAGCTATAGCAAACGAAAGCAAGCCGTAGCAAACAAAAGCAAGTTACAGCAAACTAAAAATAAAAGGAGAAAAGTTATGGCAGTAAAAATTGCACTCGCAGGTAATCCAAACTGCGGAAAAACAACGTTATTTAATGCTTTGACTGGCTCTAACCAATTCGTAGGTAACTGGCCTGGAGTAACAGTAGAAAAAAAAGAAGGTAAATTAAAGGGACATAAGGATGTTGTCATCATGGACTTACCGGGTATTTATTCCTTATCTCCATATACACTTGAGGAGGTTGTTGCCCGTAATTATCTGATCGGCGACAGACCGGACGCCATCTTAAATATCGTAGATGGTACAAACATCGAGCGTAACCTTTACCTGTCCACACAGTTGATGGAACTTGGCATTCCGGTTATTATGGCAATCAACATGATGGATCTTGTTGAGAAGAACGGTGACAAGATACATATTGACAAATTAAGTAGAAAGCTTGGGTGTGAAGTCGTTGAGATTTCTGCATTAAAGGGAACCGGTATCCAGAAAGCTGCTGAAAAGGCAGTTGCACTTGCACAGCAGAAGAAGAACATGGTTCCGGTACATGAGTTCTCTAAAGATGCAGAAGATGTGATCACAGAGGTTGAGAACAAACTGAGCGGTATTGTTTCAGAGGATCAGAAACGTTTCTTTGCGATCAAGTTATTAGAGAAAGATGACAAGATCAAAGAGCAGATGAAATCTGTTCCGGATGTATCATATGAGATCAAGGAAATGGAAGATAAGTTTGATGATGATACTGAGAGTATTATTACAAACGAGCGTTATGTATACATTTCATCCATCATTGGCGAATGTGTTTCAAAGAGCAGCAAAGAGAAACTTACAACTTCTGATAAGATCGACCGTATCGTGACAAACCGCTGGCTTGCAATTCCGATCTTTGCAGTTGTAATGTTTTTGGTATATTATGTATCTGTAACAACGATTGGTTCTATCTTAACAGACTGGACAAATGATACGCTGTTTGGTGAATGGATCATCCCTGGTGCACAGAGTTTATTTGAAAACATCGGATGTGCTGACTGGCTGACAGGTCTGATCGTAGATGGTGTGATCTCCGGTGTAGGTGCAGTACTTGGTTTCGTACCGCAGATGTTAGTACTGTTCCTGTTCCTTGCATTCTTAGAGTCCTGTGGTTACATGGCACGTGTCGCATTCATCATGGATCGTGTATTCCG
>OHCW01000392.1_pt1 | contig 29157 bp, 32 predicted proteins | sample 1566781 | NCBI WGS metagenome assembly OHCW01 (sample SAMEA3879590, study PRJEB24766) | human gut metagenome | biome: human-associated habitat; feature: feces | place: USA | collected 1985/1987 | reverse complement strand
GGATTAGTCAAGTGAAATATCTGATTTTAAGAAATAAAATACACTTTATTGTCATTTTTCAATACAGCCACACCACTGTCACACCCTTTTTAGTAAAAAAAGCACAAAGCACACAGCCGTAAAAGCCGTGTGCTTTGCATATAAAAGCCTGCTTTATGAAGCCTGATCAAACTGGCTGTTATAAAGCTCGGCATAAAATCCACCCTTTGCCATAAGGGTTTCATGGTTTCCGCTTTCGATAACGTCGCCGTCACGCATAACAAGTATCAGGTCTGCGTTTTTGATAGTCGAAAGTCTGTGTGCGATAACAAAGCTCGTTCTGCCCTTTGTGAGCTTATCCATTGCCCTTTGGATAAGAAGCTCCGTTCTCGTATCGACAGAAGATGTTGCTTCATCAAGTATGAGCATAGGCGCATTCTGGAGCATTGCCCTTGCGATAGTGAGAAGCTGTTTCTGTCCTGCGGATATTGCCACGCTTTCAGAAAGCACTGTATCAAAGCCCTCAGGGAGCGTGTGAACGAACTTATCAAGACCGCAGGCTTTGCACACTCTTTCAAGGGACTCGTCGCTTATGCCCTCCATGTTGTAAACAAGGTTTTCTCTCACAGTGCCCTCAAAAAGCCATGTGTCCTGCAAAACCATGCTGAACATATTGTGGACAGTTTCACGGCTGAGCTGTGAGATAGGAGTGCCGTCTATGGAGATACTTCCGCTGTTTATCTCAAAAAATCTCATAAGCAGATTTACCATAGTGGTCTTTCCTGCTCCGGTAGGTCCGACGATAGCCACCTTCTGTCCTGCCTTTACCTCTGCGGAAAAGTTCTTTATTATCACCTTGTCAGGAGTATCAGGATAGCTGAAACGAACATTTTCAAAGCTTACATTGCCCTTTACCTCAGGGACTTCACTGCTCTTGTCGCTCTCGTCTGAAAGTTCTTCGCTTTCGATAAAGTCAAATATTCTCTGAGCTGAGGCGGAAGCTGTCTGCATATTTGTCATGCCCTGTGCTATCTGACCAAGAGGAGATGTGAAAAGTCTTACATAAAGAATGAACGATATTATAACGCCGAATGTGATAGTGCCGTTAAGTGCAAGCACTGAGCCAAAAACGCATACTGCAACGTATGCAAGATTTCCGATAACGTTCATAAGCGGCTGCATGATGCCTGACAGAAACTGTGACTTCCAGTTTGCGTTGTATACAGCTTCGTTAAGTCCACCAAAATGTTTCTTTACATTATCTGCTCCACGGGATATCCTTACTACCTCGTGACCTGAATACATCTCCTCAACATAGCCATTGAGCTTACCAAGGCTTTCCTGTCTGTCGATGAAGAACTTCTGTGATTTTGACATTATGAAAACTATCAGGAAAAGTCCCAAGAATGTGATGAACAGTGAGATGAGTGCAAGTCGCCATTCTGTAACGAACATCATTATAAGACAGCCCACAAACTGTGCCGCTGCACTGATTATGGTCGGAAGACTGTTTGTAAGACCCTGTTGTAAAGTTGATACATCATTTGTGATACGGCTGAGGATATCACCCTGTGAATGTGAGTTGAAATATTTCTGTGGAACGCAGTTTATCTTTCTTGAAAGGTCGCTTCTCATTCTGTATGACATTTTCAGGGTGACTGTCGCCATTATATACTGCTGAATGAATGTGAACAGCGAGCTTGAAATATATATCGCTCCAAGGAAAATTCCTACCCTTGCCACCGCTTTAAGGTCAATGCCTGTCATAAGTCCGTCTGCTATAAGGTCGGTTATCTCGCCCACCTTGTCAGGCCCTATGATAGTCAGCACCGCACCAAGCGCCGCAAGAACCAATGCCACGGCAACGATACCTACACTGCCTTTCATATACTCTATTATTTTTTTCATAGCGGACGCCATTTCGCCCTTACTAGCCTTTTCGTATTTTCTCATTGTGCAGTCCCCCTTTCTATGCAAGCTCTGCCGCACTTAGCTGTGAAAGTGCTATCTCTTTGTATACGTCGCAGTTTTTCATAAGCTCCTCATGAGTACCCATGCCCACGGCTTCGCCACGATCAAGGACTATTATCTTGTCTGCATGACGGATAGTGCTTATTCTCTGTGCAACGATTATCTTTGTTGTGTCCCCAAGCTTTTCGTTAAGACCCTCTCTGAGCTTTGCGTCTGTCTTGTAATCAAGGGCTGAGAAAGAATCATCAAATACAAGTATCTCAGGCTTTCTTGAAAGCGCTCTTGCAATAGACAAACGCTGCTTCTGTCCGCCTGAAACGTTTCTGCCCATTTGAGATATCATATGCTCTGTGCCGTCAGGAAGCTTATCCACAAACTCCTCCGCCTGAGAAAGCTCGATAGCGTTTTTAAGCTCCTCGTCAGTTTCAGGAGTGGCACTCTCGCCAAAGAAAACGTTTTCTCTTATGCTTCCTGCAAAAAGCACAGCCTTCTGTGTGACATATCCAAGCTTGTCATAAAGGGTGTCGAACTTATAGTCCTTAACGTTCACGCCGTCCACAAGGACTTCGCCCTCTGTTGCGTCATAAAATCTTGGTATAAGGCTTATAAGCGTTGTCTTGCCGCTTCCTGTTGCACCGATTATGGCAAGGGTCTGACCCTTGTTTATCTTGAAGCTTATATTGCTCAGCTCGTCCTCAGAGGCATGAGGATATCTGAAAGAAACGTTTTTAAATTCCACAGTACCCTGCTCTCTTCCCTCGCTGACGCTTCCCTCTTTTATGTTCACGTCACGCTCAAGCACTTCGTTGATACGCTCTGCTGAGACCTGAGCCGCAGGGAGCATCATGAATATCATAACGAGCATCATAAATGACATTACAACGTATGTGGCATATGTGCTGAAAACAACCACATTGCTGAAAAACGTTATCCTGTCCTGAACAGCCGTCAGGGCTATCTGCTGGATAAGCACTGCTCCAAGCCAGTAAATAGCAAGGGTCAGACCATTCATTCCGATATTCATAACCGGCATCATAAGTGCGAACATTCTCTGGTTTTTAAGCTGTGTGTTCATCATCTCCTTGCTTGGAACATCAAACTTGTCGTTCTGATATTTCTCAGCATTGAAAGCATGGACAACGTTTATTCCCGTGAGGTTCTCTCTTGCCACACGGTTTATTTTATCAGTTAGCTTCTGAACGATACGGAATCTCGGTATGCAGGTCGCCATAACTGCAAGAACGAACACGCATATCACCACAACGAACGCCGCAGTCACAGCTGAAAGCTCCCAGCTCTTGCCAAGTATCTTTATAACAGCCCAAACAGCCATGATAGGCGATTTTATTATCATCTGAAGTCCCATTGACACTATCATCTGTATCTGTGTGATGTCGTTTGTTGTCCTTGTTATAAGGCTCGGTATGGAAAAGTCCTGCATCTCCTCGCTGCCCATATCCATAACATGGTTGAACAGCTTTTCTCTTATTGTGTAGCTGAATCCTGAGGCAGTCTTTGCGGAAAGATAGCCGCAGCCGATAGCAAGAGCGGCACTTGCAAGGGTGCAGCCAAGCATTTTAAGCCCGACGTTCAGGATATCGGAAGTTTCACTGCCTGCCGTATTGAGCATCATGGTCAGGTCAGTCATATAGTCAGGCAGCGTCAGGTCAAAATACACCTGTCCCAGCACCAGAAGTGCACAGAGAACAGCCATAAGCACCTCACGCTTGCCCATCTTTTTAAGCAGTTTTATCATAGTTGTTACCTCCTTCTACAAACATTCTTTAAGAATGCTGTCTATGTTATCGCTAACGATATGCAGGCATTTTCTGAAATGTGCCATGTCATCGTCCGAAAAGCCAGCGATAAGCTTTTGTGCAAACTTTTTCTGTAGCTCTCTGCCCTCTTTTATAACAGGCTGGGCCTTTTCTGTGCAGACCAGACGGCATTTTCTTCTGTCGCCCTTTACCGCCTGCCTTTCAACAAAGCCTGCTTCCACAAGCTTTTCTACATGAAAAGACACAAGCGCCGCCTTGATATTCCTATATCTACACACATCACCCGCTGTGTTGAACTCAGGATTGTTCGCAAGGAACATGAGCACGTCAAGCGCCGTCTTTGGCATATCGAGCTTTTTACAAAGGGGCTGCATGACTTTTTCATATGCTTCTGCAAGCTTCTTTGAATGATCAAACATATGCGTTGCTGTTGTCATATTATCGTTCATTGTCAAACCTCCAATATTAGATATTTCAAATTTGAACAATCTAATATTAACACTTTTTCAAAAGCTATTCAATGAACATTTTGTAAATTCAGCTTCTTATAATGTCATTTTTGTAACAATGCAACAAAAATCAAATATATGGACTATAATATTTGTACAGCAATAAAACCGCCCTCTCCGCTATTGCAATAAAGGGAGAAATGTGTTATAATAACGATGTATGGGCAGAGTATTCGCTCTGCCTCACCTTTTAAGAAAGGAAAGTGGTGCAAAATGGATATTGTAAAAGGCGATATTCTTGTAATGAAGAAAAGTCACCCCTGCGGCAGTAACAGAATGATAGTTCTGCGCTCAGGCATGGATTTCAAGCTGCGCTGCGAGGGCTGCGGACGAGAGTTCATGATAGTACGCAGCAAAGCCGAAAAGAACGTAAAAACTATTATCAGAGAGGCTGAGTCATAGCTATTCTCGCAATTTATGATATATAACAAATGTATGATATGAAATAAAAATGACAGGAGAATATAACTATGTTTGAAAAACTCAAAGCACTCGAAGATAAATTCAATGAAATAAACGAAAAGCTCATGCAGCCTGAAACTATAAACAACACTTCACTGTATACGAGCCTTATGAAAGAATACAAGACACTTACGCCAATAGTTGAAAAGTTCGGCGAATACAAAAAGGCAAAGGCTGCCAATGACGAAGCCATCGAGCTTCTTGACGCAGGCGGAATGGATAAGGACTTCAAGGAAATGGTGCAGATGCAGCTTGAGGAGTCCAAGGAGGATATGGCTAAGCTTGAAGAAGAGCTTAAGCTTCTCCTGCTGCCGAAAGACCCTAACGATGAGCGTAACGTTATCATAGAGATAAGAGGCGGAGCAGGCGGTGAGGAAGCTGCACTGTTTGCAGGCTCTCTTTACAGAATGTATTCAATGTATGCCGCTTCAAAGGGCTGGACCATAGAAGTCATGAACGCCAACGAAACAGAGCTTGGTGGCTATAAGGAAATAACCTTCAGCGTTTCAGGCGAGGGAGCATATTCAAGACTTAAATATGAAAGCGGAGTACACAGAGTTCAGCGTGTACCTGAAACTGAGTCACAGGGCAGAGTTCACACGTCTACTGTTACAGTTGCCGTGCTTCCAGAGGCTGATGAGGTGGAGCTTGACCTTAACGAAGAAAAAGATCTGAAAATAGACGTTTTCCGTTCATCAGGCGCAGGCGGACAGCACATCAACAAGACATCTTCCGCTATCAGAATAACTCACCTGCCTACAGGTATGGTAGTTGAGTGTCAGGACGAGCGTTCACAGTTCAAGAACAAGGAAAAGGCTCTGAAAGTTCTCCGTTCAAGACTGCTTGATCAGAAAGTTCAGGCACAGAACAAGGAGATTGCAGACAACAGACGCTCACAGGTGGGAACAGGCGACCGTTCCGAAAGAATAAGAACTTACAACTATCCTGAGGGAAGAATTTCCGACCACAGAATCGGTCTTACTATCTACAGACTTGAACAGGTGCTTAACGGCGCACTTGATGAAATAATCGACGCACTTGCAACAGCCGATCAGGCTGCCAAGCTTGCAAGTCAGGAAGAAGAATAAAAAATGTTTGACACAAAAATACTTGGCACTGACGAGGACAGCATAGCATATGCCGCAAAGCTGCTCTCACAGGGTGAAGTCGTTGGTATGCCGACGGAAACTGTATATGGTCTTGCGGCGAACGCTTTTGATGAAGCGGCTGTAAGAAAAATATTCGCCGCCAAGGGCAGACCTGCCGACAATCCTCTTATAGTGCATATATCTGACATTTCTCAGCTTGAGGGACTTGTGGATAAGATACCGCCCCTTGCTGTAAAGTGCGCAGAAAAATTTTGGGCAGGACCTCTCACAATGATAATGCCAAAATCCGAAAAAATACCAATGGTAACGAGCGGAGGACTTGACACGGTGGGCATAAGAATGCCGTCACATAAGGTGGCAAGAGCGCTTATCTCAGCCTGCGGCTTCCCTATCGCCGCACCGTCGGCAAACCTTTCAGGAAGCCCGTCGCCTACAACAGCACAGCACGTCCTTAACGATATGCACGGCAGGATACCTGCCATAATAGACGGCGGAGCTTGCGGAGTGGGCGTTGAATCAACTGTCATAAGCTTTGAGGGCGAGGACGGAATAAGACTTCTCAGACCGGGATTTATCTCAGCCGAGGATCTTATGGAGATCACCCCGAACGTTCTTATCGACAAGGGCGTTTTGGAAAAGCTGGGAGAGAACGTAAAAGTTCGCTCACCTGGTATGAAATACAAGCACTATGCCCCAAAGGCTGATGTGACTATCATTGACAGCAGTCTTGAAGCTTTCAGAGAATATGTGAAAACTCACGCTGACAATGACACCACTCTTATGGTGTTCACTGACAGCGATTGCAAGGGGCTTGATATCCCGCATATCTGCTATGGCGCAAATGACGAGGAACAGGCAAAAGAGCTTTTTGACGTTCTCAGAGAGCTAGACGATATAGGTGCAAAGAAAGTTTTTGCACGCTGTCCTAACAAAGACGGCGTGGGGCTTGCAGTGTATAACCGACTTTTAAGAGCCGCAGGCTTTCAGGTGGTGAAACTGTGAAAAAAACAGTAGTAGGGCTTACAGGTCAAAGCGGTGCAGGCAAGACAACTATATCGGACGCTTTCAGAAAAAATGGCTTTGAGATAATAAACTGCGATATAGTCGCAAGAGAAGTCACACAGGCAGGGAGCGAATGCTGTAAAGAGCTTGCAAAGCTTTTCCCAAGCTGCTTTGACGAGAACTATTCTCTTGACAGACAGAAGCTCGGGGAGATAGTTTTTTCAGATAAGAATAAGCTTCAAATGCTCAATGATACCATATACCCTTTTATAAACAAGCTTATTGACGAAAAGATAAACGCCACAGAGAGCGAGTTTGTTCTTCTTGACGCACCGACCCTTTTTGAAGCAGGTGCGGATAAGCTTTGCAGTGTTATCGTAAGCGTTGTGGCAGACTTTGGCATAAGGCTTGAAAGGATAACCAAAAGGGACGGCATTTCGGCGGAGCTTGCAAAAAAGCGTTTTTCTTCTCAGCATACTGTGGAATTTTTCAAGGCTCACAGCGATTTCGTCATTGAGAACAACGGCTCTGTGAATGACACATTCCAAAAGACCTGTGAGGTCATAGAAACAATAAAGGAAAGATATAATGGCGGCTAATGGAAAAAACAGCAGGCGTAAAAAGAAAAGGCACATAAAAAAAGGTCCCGTACTCATAGCAGTCATACTTCTGCTTTGCGGTATAGGCTGGCTCACATATCTTTATCACGAGCAGATAATCAACAAGGCAAAGGATATTCCGAACTCTTTTTCATATCCTACAGATTATGAGGAGTATGTAATAAGATACAGCACCAAGTACAAGTGCGACCCTGTGCTTGTGTTCTCTGTAATAAAAGTGGAAAGCGGCTTTAATAAGGACGCTGTTTCATCAGTGGGTGCTAGAGGTCTTATGCAGCTTATGGAGGACGCATACGATTGGATAAAATATCGCCTTGACGATCAGCGTGACAACACCTATGATGATATGTTCGACCCTGAACTTAATATCCAATATGGCACATATTATCTCAGCTATCTTATGGAAAAGTATGACGGCTCTGTAGAGCTGACAGCGGCGGCATATCACTGCGGAATGAATCTTGTTGACAGTTGGATAGAAAACGGCACTGTTGACCCTGACAATTTCAAAGTCAGCGACATACCTGACGAAAATGACCAGACTTCAAACTATGTGCGCAAGATACGCAAAGCCTATGACAATTATAAGGATATACTCAGCAGTCATGGGGATATTACAGAAAGCAGTTAAGCAAAACCATGCGCAGGGGCGAACAGTGTCCGCCCATTGTAACGCAGTTTCAATAAGAATACATTAAAAGGAGGACTTTACAATGGATAACAAGAAGAAAGAAAAGTCCGAGGGCGAAAAGCTTGCAGAAAAGCTTCTTTCGGATAAGAAAAACGGTGGACTTCGCCTTAGCGAAGAAAAAATCAAAAAGGCAGACAAGTTCTGCGAGGGCTATAAAAGCTTTCTGAACACTGCAAAGACAGAGCGTGAGGCTGTTATCGAGGCAGTGGCTCAGGCTGAAAAAGCAGGCTTCAAGCCTTATGAAAAGGGCAAGAAGTATGACGCCGGCGACAAGTTCTATTTTGTAAACAGAGGAAAGGCTATCATACTTACAGTTATGGGCAAGGACGGTCTTGACAAGGGTATCAGACTTGCTGCCGCTCATATCGACTCACCACGTCTTGACCTTAAGCAGAACCCACTTTACGAGGACAAGGAGCTTTGCCTGTTCAAGACACACTATTACGGCGGCATAAAAAAATATCAGTGGACAACTGTTCCAATGTCACTTCATGGCGTTGTTATAAAGGCTGACGGCGAAAGCGTTACAGTAAATATCGGCGAGGACAAGGACGACCCTGTTTTCTGCGTAACTGATATCCTGCCGCACCTTGCAGACGCTCAGATGAAAAGACCTGCTCCACAGCTCATCAAGGGCGAGGAGCTTAATCTGCTCATAGGCTCCAGACCATTCAGAGATGACGCTGTTTCAAACAAGGTAAAACTCAACATAATGGCTATCCTTAACGAGAAATACGGCATCGTAGAGGACGATTTCGTTTCCGCAGAGCTTGAAGCTGTTCCTGCATTCAAGGCACAGGACGTTGGCTTTGACAGAAGCATGGTAGGCTCTTATGGTCAGGATGACAGAGTTTGTGCATACACAGCTTTGCAGGCTATCCTCAAATGCAAAGACCCTAAAAAGACCTGCATGACCATACTCACAGACAAGGAAGAAACAGGAAGTGACGGCAACACAGGACTTAACAGCTCATATCTGCCATACTTCATTGCTGACCTTGCAAAGGTATACGGACTTGAGGGCAGAAACGTTATCTCTGCTTCCGAGTGCCTTTCAGCAGACGTAAATGCGGCATATGACCCAACATTCTCAGAGCCATTCGAGATAAGAAACTCATCACAGATAAATTACGGCGTTGTTGCCACAAAGTTCACAGGTGCAAGAGGCAAGTCAGGCACTTCCGATGCTTCTGCTGAGTTTGTGGGCAGAGTAAGAAAGCTCTTTGACGAACACAACATCGTTTGGCAGACAGGTGAGCTTGGCAAGGTCGACGGCGGCGGTGGAGGAACTGTCGCACAGTATATCGCAAACCTTGACATGAACGTTATCGACGTTGGCGTACCAGTGCTTTCAATGCACGCACCATTTGAGATAACCTCGAAGATAGACACTTATATGGCATATAAGGCTTTCTCAGTTTTCTTTGCTGACTAATTTGATATCAAATAAGCATATCCGCTTTCCCATTTCAGGAGGGCGGATCTTTTTTTGTCCCCATTGCGACAATTTTTCCATCCAAGCAGTGCTATCATAATATCAAAGGGAGGAACGTCATGAAAATTTACATAGATATACTCCTTGTGACAAACGCCATTATGACGCTTATCATGCTGGAAGCGGCAGGCAGGATATGTCACAAGGTCATAAGTCCGCTGCGGCTGTTGACAGCTTGCTCGGTGGGAGGACTTTCGTCGCTTGTTATGGCTATAGACAGCAGAGGATATTTCACTGCAGTTCTTATTGTGGTGATAAAGCTTGTCAGTGCGGTATTCACAGTGCTTATAGCCTTTGGGTGTAAAGACCCTTGGCAACTACTTCGATACTTTATCATATACTGTGCAGTGGACGCAGTTTTCACGGGTATAGTGGTGACCCTTTGGCAGATATCAGGGAGCAAGGTGATTTTTTTCAGAAACCTCACTGTGTATTTTGACATCTCTCTATTTAAGCTTGCCCTTGCCTGCGGTATAGCATATGGTCTGCTCTGTCTTTATGAGAACATCACACGCAGGTGTTTCAATAGGGTCGCAAAATACGAAGCCATATACGAAAATGGTGGCTGTATAGTGAAAGTCCCTGCCATATGCGACAGTGGGAACAGGCTTTGCGACAGCTTCACAGGAACGCCAGTGGTGGTTTTCTGCTGTGACAGGCTTTTCTATCACTATGACCTTGACCGTGACGAGCCTGACCCTCTAAGCGGTTTCAGGCTTATCCCCTGCTCTACTGTCAGCGGAGAGGGAATTATCCACATAACCGCCGCAGGAAGCGTAAAGATAATCGACGATAAAGACCGTGTACACAACGTCAGGTGCTATGTGGGCATAAAGCCCTCGCTGAACGGAAAGTCACGGGCTATATTCAACCCCGCATTGCTGGGATAATACAGGAGGAATACAAATGACCACACTTAAAACACTCGCTCTAGGGCTGAACAGATTTCTGAGCCGTTTGTTTTCAGACGACCACGAAACTATAGATTACCTAAATGGTGCAGATTCGTTACCGCCGCCTCTAAACAAAGAGGAAGAGAAAAAAGCCTTTGAGCTTCTTGAAACAGACCCGAAAAAAGCCCGAGAACTGCTTATCGTGCATAATCTCAGGCTTGTGGTATATATAGCAAAGAAGTTTGAGTCAACAGGCACAGGCATAGAGGATCTTATCTCAATAGGCTCTATAGGGCTGATCAAGGCGGTGAACACCTTCTGTCCTGATAAAAACATCAAGCTCGCAACCTATGCTTCACGATGCATAGAAAACGAGATACTTATGTTTCTTAGAAAATCAAATCAGTATAAAAATGAAATATCAATAGACGAACCGCTGAATGTTGACTGGGACGGCAACGAGCTGCTTTTATCCGATATTCTAGGCACCGATGACGACACCGTGAACAAGGGCATAGAAAGCGAAGTTGAGAAACAGCTTCTTCTGGAGGAAATCGAAAAGCTCTGCCCTCGTGAAAAGCAGATAATGAAAATGCGATTTGGGCTTTCAGGCAAAAAAGAAATGACCCAGAAGCAGGTCGCTGATGAAGTCGGCATATCCCAATCCTACATATCAAGACTTGAAAAGCGGATAATAAAATCCATACGGCGAAATTTAGAAAAAATATGCTGATTAAAAAACTGGCGAACACGCAAAATGTTCACCAGTTTTTATGTTATATGGGATAATTTTGTTTTCACAGCAGTGTAATTCTTCTCTGAAATAGGGATCACTTTGCCATATGTAAGCTCTATTCTGTAACGGCTTATACGGCTTACATATTCAGGATTTACAAGATAATTTTCATGACAGCGCACAAACATATCCCTATATCGTCTTTCAAACACCTTAAGGCTCTGCACTGATTCAAATGAGCCGTCAATGGTATATATGACGCAGTGACTGCCACTGCTTTCCACATAAGCTATCCATGACCTATCCAGAAAAACAAGCGACCTGTCTACGCCATTTACTATCACTCTCTTTGTACGCCTTTCACCTGAACAGACATTTTTCTTGTATATTTCTTCATAATGTACAGGATATATCCTGTCACGTTCATCATATTTAATGGCATTGGAAATGTGACAAAGCTTTATTTTTTCTACGCCGTTCTCACTCACCCATGTAAACTGCATCCTTTGATCTGCTCTCCCAACACTGCTGTCAGGCCAAATCGTATCCAAAATGAAAAACATTATGACCTCGCAGGACCTTTCAGTAAGACCTATGGAAAACACCTTTAGGTCGCTGAGCACAAATTCAAGCTTGTGTTCTTCTTGCGAAAAAGCATCAACAAGCGCCTTTCTGGTGCGTATCACATGCTTCTCAGCGGGACCTATCCACAGAATGTCTTCATGACAGGCATTAAGAAAGCTGTCTATCTCGTTATTGTAGTACTTAGTGAGAATATCGGCTGAACGTGTTTCAAGAACTCTATATTCCATGAAATCAAATCCTCCGTTTGCTGAATTAATTTGTACATTTTTTATTGTTTCTTCTATTATACGACATTTTTATTATTTTGTCAATAATACTGACACAATTTCATTTTCGCAAAATTTCGACAGATAAACTATGTATAAATTCTTCAGAAGTTTTATTGTATTTTTAAAGCATATGTGATATACTTAGACCATACGATAAATGAAAGGAGAAGATATCTTGGCGATAGATAGATTTTATGCGGTGATACCCGCTTATGAGCCTGATGAAAAAATGCTGGCTGTTATTGACGATATATCTTCATTGACCGATTTTCATATAATTGTCATTAATGACGGCAGCGGCAAGGATAAGCTGCCGATTTTTGCCGAAGCCGCAAAAAAAGCCATAGTTCTCACCCATGAGGTAAACAAAGGCAAGGGGCGTGGCATAAAAACCGCACTTGAATACATAAAAGAACATGAAGCCGATACTGTGGGCATCGTCATTGCAGACGCAGACGGACAGCACAAGGTGGAGGATATAATAAGAGTGTCGGAAGCTCTGAAAAGCTCCCCTGACAAGCTTATTATGGGTTGTCGCAGATTTTCAGGAAAGATACCGCTGCGAAGCAAATTCGGCAACAACATCACAAAATTCGTTTTCTCATTTGCCGCAGGAGTAAAGGTAAGCGACACGCAGACGGGCTTGCGTGGCTTTTCCTCAAAGCTCATACCTTTTATGCTGTCGGTAAACGGTGACAGATATGAGTTTGAGATGAATATGCTACTTGAATGTGCAAGAGAAGGCATAAGATTCTATGAAGTGCCTATCGAAACAGTTTACCTTGGCAAAAACGAGTCATCACATTTTAATCCTATCAAAGACTCATGGAGAATATACAAGGATATACTGAAATTCTCATGCTCATCACTTCTTAGCTTCTGCGTGGACTATATTTGCTACAGCATTTTCGCAATGATAAGCGGGAACGTAGCGTTTTCTAACATATGTGCAAGAGTGATAAGCTCCATTTTCAACTTTTCGATGAACAAAAAATTCGTCTTTAAAAATAAGGAAGGCATTGCAAAGACAGCCACAAAATACTTTCTGCTTGCCGCATTAATACTAGCTGCAAACACAATAATGCTAGAGCTATGTGTGAAATATCTCATACACAACAAATATATCAGCAAAATACTTATAGAAGTGCTGCTTTTCTTTATAAGCTGGGCGGCACAAAAAAGTTTCGTTTTCAGAAAGAGGGAAAGAAAAATTGACGAATAAGACAAAAAAGCCAATGCCTGTCTGGGCAATGATCATAACGGACGTTGTGCTTACAGCAGCAGCGATAGGCGTGTTCATGCTTTTTGACTACGTTATGCCGCAAAGTTCAGGAGTAAAGGGAGAAGTGATCGCAACAGTTGACAGTTCCGCAGAAGGTAGCTTCACCCTGCCAAATGCGGCTGACAACTCGCAGGCAGAAAGCACAGCACAGGACGATAGCGAGCCTGCAGTTACCACAACAGCTCCGCAGGCAGAAAAGGCTACAACCACACTGCGTACTGAGCAGACGAACCACAGAAACTGGGGCAATCAGGACACTGCCGACTATCGTTCAGACCAGAACGCTATAAGCAGTATAACAAACGGTGCCATAACCTCTGAGGAGCTTGGCTCGGCTTCAACTGACAATGCTCAGGTGACAGTATACAAAAAATCTATCGGCGAGGGCAGCAACAAGATAACCTATTTTGTGGCTGATGTTTATGTCACAAGCGCAAGCGAGATAAAAGCCGCCTTTGCAGACGGAGAATTCGGTAAGAACATCAAGGACTCAGTATTCAGTATGGCGGTGGAAAACAAAGCTCTTTTCGCCATAAACGGTGATTTCTATGGTAATTCAGAACGCAGTATCGTTATAAGAAACGGTATAAAATACCGTGATGATGTCAACGACGCAGACGTGTGCGTGCTGTTCACAGACGGCACAATGCAGACCTACTCCCCGTCTGAATATGACAGCGACGCTGTTATAGCAAAAGGTGCATGGCAGGCTTGGAACTTTGGTCCTGCACTTCTTGACGGAAGTGGCAACGTTCTTGAAACGTTCAACACAACAAAATATCTCAACAGTGCAAATCCACGTTCAGCTATCGGCTGTGTGTCGGCAGGCCACTATATTTTCGTGACAGTTGACGGCAGAAACGAAGGCTACTCAAAGGGCGCAACTCTCAGCGAGCTTGCGGCTATCATGAGCGATGAGGGCTGTATGTCTGCGTTCAATCTTGACGGTGGAAAGTCCGCTATGATGTACTTCAACAACAGCATTGTTAATGCTCCTGACGGCGGTGGACGTGACCTCAGCGACATTATCTATATAGGAGGATAAAAATGAAAAGACTAAGCAAAATTCTCCCACATATCACGATAATACTTGCGGGAATGTTCATTGTATTCTGGATATTGGATATACTCAACCCTACAATGAATTTCATAAACAGAAAAATATCCAACAAGCTTCTGCTGGCATTTTGCATATCAGCCATAATAACAGCGATACTAGCGGTCTACTATCAGCGCAAGAGCGACAGAAAAGAATAGAACTAATGCAGAGTCACACGGCTCTGCATTTTTTTATGGTCAGATTTTCCTGAAAAATATCTGTATAGTTCCTGATCGAAAGGTAATAATTATATTATCACGGCAGCATAAAATGCTGCTTTTTAACAGGAGCGTGCGATGCAGTACAACAAAGTTGAGATAAGCGGAGTGAACACCAATGAGCTTAAAACGCTGAAAGAGTCGGAAAAGCTGGAGCTTTTGAAAAAAGCCCATTCAGGTGACAAGAAAGCCCGTGAGGAGCTTATAAACGGCAATCTCAGGCTCGTGCTGAGCGTTTTGCAGAAGTTTGTGAGCCGAAGCGACTCCCCTGACGACCTTTTTCAGGTGGGAGTTGTGGGGCTTATCAAGGCGATAGATAATTTCGATACCTCTCTTGATGTGAAGTTTTCTACCTACGCTGTGCCTATGATAGCAGGAGAGCTTAGAAGATTTCTTCGTGATTTTCAGCCCATGAGGGTGAGCCGTTCTCTCCGTGACCTTGCATATAAAGCGATGCAGGCGAAAGAACAGCTCATATGTGAAAACCAGAAAGAGCCTACTGTTGAGCAGATAGCAGACACTATCACCGAAAAGCCTAGTCAGGTGGTCATTGCCCTTGAAGCCATAACCGACCCGGTCTCACTCTATGAGCCTGTGTATTCTGACAACGGCGATGCTCTTTATGTATTGGATCAGGTGAGCGACTCCTGTGACGATAAAAGCTGGCTTGAAGAGCTTTCATTGAAGCAAGCCATGAGCGAGCTTCAGCCTCGTGAACGTAATATACTCTTCCTGCGCTTTTTCAAAGGACAAACTCAGGTGGAGGTAGCAAAAAATATTGGCATCTCTCAGGCACAGGTATCACGGCTTGAAAAAGGTGCATTGGAACACATCAAGAAAAGTATCTAACGTCTGTCGCAATACGTTAAATCGACATTTATGAATATTTTTGTTATATACGATTACATTAAGGTCACGTTTTTGAAACAATTCGATTAATAATGTGCCATTAAAGTTGCTTGTAGTCAAAAAATTTGATATAATAATATAGGAGTTATTATGTTAAATCGTCATAAGGGAGTTGAAGTGTATGCTGACTGATTATTCGGTCCTTATTTCCGAGTCATATGACGGCCAGCATAAACTGTTGACCGAGGAACTGAAACGCAAGGGTACAAAGGTCCATATATGCGGTGATACTGAAATAGAGCTTGAGATAGGTGCTGTAAAATATACTCCTGACGTTATCGTTATTGACTGCTGTAAGCTGGGATATAAAAAGCTTCTGCATTTTCGTGAGATACTTCACGAAAATGACATTTATCCCATAATATATAACATCTACACTTATGATGACACAGAAACAATCCGTATTCTTCTCGATTATGATGATATTCTGCACATACTTATGCCATACGACGCTAAGAACGTATGCCACTATATGCTTGACAAGCTAAAAAGGATACCTGTCGATCCTGATATCCTTAGACAGAATATTTCAAAGGAGATACATAGGATCATAACATCAACGGGCATAAACCGCAAGCATTCAGGATATGACCATATCTACTACATGATATTCCTTATTATATTCAAATATAACGGTAATAAAGTACAAATAGGTGAACTTTATAAGGACATTGAAAAACAATATGGAAAAAATACTGCGGCTATTGAACGCTCAACAAGAAGTGCTATAGTTTCAGGCTGGGAAAAAATGAAGCCTGTGGATAAGCAAATGCTTTTTGAAAGTTGCCTTGCTAACGGAACAAAGCTTACAAATGCAATGTACATAAACACCATAGCTTTATATATAAAGCATTTGTATAACGATCAGTTGGAGATGTATTACAAAAACAAAAACGATCATACATAGGACGATCCCCAAAGTGCATACCTATTATAAAGGGTATGCACTTTTTTTGAAAGGGGAAAGTTTCATGATATGTAGTTTTTCAAGCTTACGAAATAAAGAGGTCGTCAATATGCGAACAGGACTGAAAATAGGCTATGTTGATGATATAGAAATGGATACTCAGGGAGCGAATATAGTTTCACTGATCGTCTATGGCAAACCAAGGGCTTTCGGTATCATGGGCAGAGATGAGGATATTATCATAAAATGCTCGGATATCGAGCTTATCGGCGAAGATACCATACTTGTAAAATTCAATGATAGTGCAGTATGCACAAAGAGCAGAACTGTAAAAATCGAAAATTTGTTAAAATAAATTGTCGTAAGCTCTTGAAATGAAATAGAAAATATGATATAATATTAAAGCAATTCGCACGGACAGGTTTTTGCCGTTGGTCCTGCCGTAAGACAGGTGAAAGCAAGTAAAGCCGTCCGGAGGATAAAAACATCTGCAGAAGCAGAAATCTAAAACCAAACAGGAGGTTACTACAATGGGAGTAGTATCAATGAAGCAGCTTCTTGAAGCTGGTGTACACTTTGGTCACCAGACAAGAAGATGGAACCCTAAAATGGCTCCATACATTTTCACAGAAAGAAACGGAATTTACATCATCGATCTTCAGAAGACCGTTAAGAAGCTTGAAGAAGCTTATATGTTTATCCGTGACATCTCAGCTAATGGCGAAGAGGTACTTTTCGTAGGTACAAAGAAGCAGGCTGGAGATTCTATCAAGGAAGAGGCACTGAGAGCTAATGCACATTATGTAAATGCAAGATGGCTCGGCGGTATGATGACAAACTACAAGACGATCCAGCAGAGAATCAAGAGACTTGAGCAGCTCCACACAATGGAAGAGGACGGCACATTCGACCTTCTCCCTAAGAAGGAAGTTGTTAAGCTGAAGCTTGAGATAGAAAAGCTTGAAAAGTTCATGGGCGGTATCAAGAACATGAAGAAGCTTCCAGGCGCACTTTTCGTTGTTGACCCAAGAAAGGAAAAGATCGCTGTAGCAGAGGCTAAGAAGCTTGGCATACCTGTAGTAGCTATCGTTGACACAAACTGCGATCCTGACGATGTTGATTATGTTATCCCAGGTAACGATGACGCTATCAGAGCAGTTAAGCTTATCGCTGGTTGCATGGCTAACGCTATAATCGAAGGCAGACAGGGTGAGGACGCTGAGTCCGCTGAAGAGGCAGACAAGGTGGAAGAAGCTGACGAGGCTGCTGAATAAGAGCTGAAATTTAAGGCAGGCATTTATAGTATATTTGTCTGCCTATTTCGATATAAAACACTAGGAGGAATAATAATGGGTAAGGTATCCGTAGCAGAGATCAAAGAACTTATGACAGCAACAGGCGTTGGCATGATGGACTGCAAGAAGGCTCTTGTAGAAGCTGACGGCGATATGGAAAAGGCAGTAACACTTCTCCGTGAAAAGGGACTTGCTACACAGGCTAAGAAGAGCGGCAGAGTTGCAGCAGAGGGTATCTGCACAGCTGTAGTTAAGGGCAACGTAGGCTGCGTTCTTGAAGTAAACATCGAAACAGACTTTGCTGCTAACAATGATGAGTTCAAGGCTTTCGTTGCAGCAGTTGCTGATACAGTAATCGAGACAAACCCTGCTGACGTTGACGCACTTAAGGCAACAAAGATCAGCGGTGGTGACAAGACAGTTGAAGAGACACTTCAGGATCTGTTCATCAAGATCAGAGAGAACATGGTAATCAGAAGATTCAAGAGAATGGAAGGCATTCTTGTTCCTTACGTTCACGGTGCAGGTAGCATCGGCGTTATGGTAAAGCTTGATTCTGATATTGCAGCTGACAATGCTGAGCTCCTTGCTGCTGGTAAGGACTGTGCACTTCAGGTTGCAGCTATGAATCCTGCATACCTGAACAGAGAGGCTGTTCCTGCTGACGCTCTTGACAAGGAGAGAGAGATCATGCTGGCTCAGATGGCTGAGGATCCTAAGATGGCTAACAAGCCTGAGCAGGTTAAGCACAAGATCATCGACGGTAAGATCGGCAAATACTATTCTGAGAACTGCCTCCTTGAGCAGGCATTCGTTAAGGATGATAAGGTATCTGTTGGCAAGTACGTTGAGTCTGTAGCTAAGAAGCTTGGCGGCAAGATCGACGTTGTTGAGTACGTTCGTTTCGAGAGAGGCGAAGGCGTAGAGAAGAAGGAAGAGAACTTCGCTGACGAAGTTGCAGCAATGACAAAGTAATCTTTCTGACATAAATGAAAGTCCCTCGGTGGTGAGCCGAGGGACTTTTTTATGGGCTTTTGATTGTAACTTGTCAAGTTTTATTATACTGCGTCATTCGGATATGCGATATAATATAAGTACAAGTTAATATGTCTTCAGTAGAGAGTGTCTTAAGTATAAGATGCTCTCTTTTTTGTTGACCTTTTTCTTTTGCTGAGGTCAGCAACAGAGGAAAAATAGACTTGACAGAATCCTCTGAAAAGAGGTATAATGATAGAAAAGTAGTTGAAAATATAATGATAAATTCAATAGAAAAACCTATTGAATTGCCTATTGAGCAGAAACATACAGGTAAGGGCAATCCAAACGCTGTTCTTACTTTTGGTATTGAGCTTAATAATCGCCAAAAGGATCTACTCGAAAAGCTTTCTGAGTTTGGCAGCAAAGTAATAGTCGATAAGAAAAGCGTTAATATGGCTGATCTTTCGACGTTGACTACTCACACAGGTGATGAGTTCGCATTGTTCACAAAGGGCAAGAATAGGCACATAATTCGTGGTAATTCCTCAATGTAAATCTTGATACCGAGCAGGCTAAAAAACTTGCAGCTCAGGGCTATCGTTGGAGTGGGCATACGCACCCCGGGATAGATATAAACGTTATGATGCCGTCAACAGGTGATAAAGAGATACTGAAATGCTTCTCACAGAACAGTAGCGTTATCTATGATTCCAAAGGAAATTTCCGCACGTTTGAGAAAGGGTGATACTATGTGTAAGAGATTTGACGACTGGTCACAGGAAATAAAAAACTTTTGCGACAAAAATGGATATAGCTTTGAAAAAGCAAAGAGTCTTTCTCAATGCTGGGGTAAAGACGATCTGTTTTTACAGTATTTTGACCCCGATAGTGAAAGCGTTAGAAAAGGGTTGGGATTGCTTGACGAAACACCTATGCCTCTTGTTCTTTATATCAAGAGATTGCCTGATGGCAGACTTCTATTTAAGCAGACAGAACACACTAAAAAATATCTTGCGTAGTTTTTTGTAGTGAAACTGAAAAAACTATCTAAAAATATACTGGAATGAAAAATAAGATAAGAAGCGGCATCCTCTGAAAAGAGGGTGCCGCTTTTCTCTAAGTATATAAGCAAATAGGTATCCGAGTTATAACCGTACCTATAGATACGGTTATAAGAAAAAGCCCTTCTGTGTGAACAACATCAGAAGGGTTAGTCTATATATGAAAAAATATTGTTGGGGCTCAATATATTTGCATTCTGTTTTGAGTTTGCCAATCTGTTAAAAAGATAGTAGCAGGCATTATTGCCTCTCTTATTATAACTTCAAATAATACGTTTGCCATGTTTGCATCAAACAGCGAATATCTGGACGACGCAGCTAATGCATATATTGAACAGATAAAAGATCAGGATACGCTGACCAAGACAAAAAAGCATTCTGAGTTATGCTTCCAAAATGGACGGCACAACTGAGAACTGCGTTACAGCAGCACTCAACGTATACAACTTATGTGAAGCAGCAGGAATAAGATGCCACGTTAGAACAAGTGCTAACAGCGATAGCTTTGGTGCTCAGAACCACGTTAACGACGTAATAGACGTTGATGGAACATCATATATCGCAGATGTAAGCTTTTATTGAAAATATAAGTTTATCATTATCAAGTAAAATATCAATTATAGCTTCTTCTGCAGCTCCTTCACAGATGCAGGCTATATATACTTCTTCTGTCATGGCTTTGTCTCCACCTTGTTTATGATGCTTTTTTTGAGCTGGATATATGCTTCATATGAAGGAGCAGTATTGCCTATGAGCCCACTTTTAAACGATTGCACTTTATTTTCATCATTTCTCTGCATTCGTTTATTTAATGGAGTTATTGTGATTTTATCTTTGTTTTCCACAATATAAATGCAGTCATTTCTTTCTATGTGTTCAAGGAGTTCAGAGTAATGTGTGGAGAAAATAAGGGTTGCCCCATGCGGATTTACTCTTTTGTTCGTGAAAAATCTTATCAGCGTTGATACGATCTCATGATTGAAGTGATTCTCTAGGTCATCGATTATAAGATATCCACCATTTTCAAAAAGAGATATGGCTCCTCCAAAGACATTTATTCCTTTTATTGTTCCTGAAGATAAATAGGTATTGAGCTCTGCAAGATCATATAGAATTTTCTCTTTTTCTCCTCGGAACTTAAGATATATAACCGTTTTTCCGTTGATTTCCCTAGTGTTTATATATTCTATCTTGGAATCAAAATAAGATAGAACGCTTAGAGGATATTCTTTTAAGAGTTTGAGCCTGTTTATATTTGTGATTTCAAACATATCAGTAAATACGATCGTTGTTTTTTCTGCTTTTTTGTATCCCACGATAATGCTCATATCGTCTACTAGGTATTGTTCATCATCTTTCCTTTTCATTATCGTTGTTGCCGAAGAAAAGTCAAAGATGCTTGTTTTGTTGTCAGATGCAAGCAACTTCCTAGACTTAATATATTCCTCAGTTATTATATAGTGTTCATCTGCATATTTAATAACTATGTGCAGCAGATTTACAGTATCGCAGTTCGCAAATACAATATCAAAAACAATCTCATTCTGCTCGTTGCCTTCCCCAAGTATTCCACAGTATTTTATATTATTTATTTGCTCGTTGTTTAAAACAGAAAAAACAAAAGAAATAAGCCTTAAAATTGTGGTCTTTCCGGAAGCATTGATTCCAAAAAAACTTTCTATATTATTTGTATACAGCCTGTTGGCGTTTGAGGAAGAAAGCTTAAACATTCCTTCGGTATCATTCGAGGTTGTTCTTTGTGTGTTGATAAAGTTGATTTCACATTTTCCATCGTATAGTGGAAGACCTTCGGCAGATATTTTTAAAACTTTAATCACCGATTATCAGCTCCTTTCAATATTATTATAATACAATCGATTAAAAAAGTCAAGCGTAAAAACAAATATTTTGTTTTTACATTCGTGTAACTTTAACATTTATTATCTATAGTATGCCCATTATACAGAAAAATCAATCTCATTGCAAAAAACAAAGCAGGCATTCTTTGGGGATAAATAGAATGTCTGCTCGTTTCGACAACATTTGTCAAAGTGCAATATTAACAATGGAAATAATATAAGAATATCACATTTCGCATAAAATGTCTATACTTTGTTTGTGATAAATCAAAATGTTTGTTTAAGAAAAGACTTAACGAGAAAAGAACCGAAATATGGAAAGGTATATACATAGCTATCATGCCCTATATTTCCATTGTTTAATTTTATACCAAAACTTATATCTTCATACCTATCAGAGGCTATAAGTGTTTTCATTGATTTCATTTTCCATTTTGAGATTTTACTTCAATGGGGACAAGATTGTTAGCAGTGCGCAGGAAAAAGTCTTGCTCTAGGGTCGAGTCCTTCCGTTTGTAATAAAAAAGATCGCACCCGGCTTTAACAAATGCTTCTCCAACAATATTCTCGTACAATGCTCCTTTGTATACTCCAAGGTTTTTATTTGCTCGAAGATCATCTTGCGCTTCATCATCAAGCATCGCTACCAATAAACCGCTATCGGCAAAATATAGCTTAAATGTATCATTATCATATAAAACTTATGGCAGAACATTTAAGAAATAGCGGAATAAAAGATGAACAAATAATTGAAATGGACTTTGAAAAATACGAATTTGGCAAAATTACTGGTGACTCATTTTATAAATATGTCAAAGAGAGAATTTTACCAGATTCAAATCAAAGGATGTATCTTTTTTTGATGAGATTCAACGTGTGCCTCAATGGGAAGATGCTGTGAACTCGTTTAGGGTTGAATTAAATTGTAACATATATATAACAGGATCTAATGCTTATTTGCTTTTCTCTGAATATGCTACCTATTTAGCAGGAAGATATGTAGAAATAAAAATGCTCCCTTTGTCATTTTCTGAATTTATCTATTTTCACGATTTGCGATTGGAAGAGATCGCAGGTGTATTAGGCAAAAAAAGAAGCAGTTTCGTGATAAAAATGGGGTCTTATACGACCTAAATGAAGTATTTGAAGCATATTTGCGCTTTGGAGGAATGCCCGGTATTTCTGATGTAGGGCTTGATCAGGAAAAGACACTTGTCTTGCTTGACAAAATATATTCAACTGTAGTCATACGTGATATTTTAGAAAAAGGTTGTTTCAGATCCTATACTTCTGAGAAAGATCATAATGTTTCTTGCTGATAATATTGGAAGTAATACGCTTCTTCTAAAGCTAATGAAGGCATTATAGTCGAAGAAAATAAAATAGCGGTGGCCATAACCTAATTGTTGTTTTCTTTCTATAATTAATTATAACGTAAGTTAAAAACATAGTCAAATTTCGGACTTACAAAAACAACTTCCTATAAAAACTCGTTACAAATGCACAAAAATCAGTGATCTAAAATATACTAGATGTACAAAACCTTATAACGAGTTAATCTATATATCGGTCGAATTATGTAAAAATCATTTTTATTTATTTCCGTTATTTATTGATTTTTTTGATTTGCTTGGCTATTTCAACTTCCGTGTTGATAAATGTAAACTTTTTCAGAAAACATATTGTAATATATGACAATTTGGAATAAGGCTGTAGACAAATGGGGCGCTTGGCAAGCTGCACAGCATATAGCTAAAAAAAATATGATGATGACGGATATCTTTGCAAGAAGGAATAGCATAAACAAAAAATAAGCTGCTACAGAAAAATTCTGTGGCAGCTTATCCTATTTAGAATAGTCCTAATTTTAACCTATCAATATCGGCTCCTGATATCTGTTTGTACGAATCCATACTTACTCAGTCTATGTCACCTTACCTCCTCAATCACACCCTTATCCATTTCATGCACAGTATCGCACAGCACGGAGATGTCCTCCGCAGAATGAGAGCAGATAAGGATAGTCTTACCCTGCTCCTTGTATGAAAGTAGGTACTCACGCATTTCTTTTACGCCGTCCTTGTCAAGACCATTGAAAGGCTCGTCAAGAATGAGTATCTTCGGATTTTCCATAATAGCCTGTGCCAGACCAAGCCTCTGCCGCATACCAAGGCTGTATTTACGAACGTGACGCTTTAGGTCAGGATCAAGTCCCACCTGTTTCATACTGCTTTTTATCTCCTCTTTGCCGATCTTGTTGTTGAGCCCTGCAAGCAGCTTGAGATTTTTGTAGCCTGAATAGTATGGGATAAACCCCGGTGTTTCAATGATAATTCCCATATCTTTCGGAAAATCAACGTCCTTTCCGACCTTCTTGCCGTCAACGATAATCTCACCGCTCGTGGGCTTGATAAAACCACATATGCACTTCATAAGCATTGTCTTTCCGCTGCCGTTTCGTCCGATAAGTCCGTGTATTTTGCCCTCCTCAAAGGACACATTTATATGCTTTAGTATCTCCGTTTTGCCAAGAGTAAGGCATACGTCATTTACATTGATGATATCCATTTTGTCCCCCTAATGTCCTAACTTGCTATCTCAGCAACATTGTCGTAATTGAATTTTCTTATGGCGATAATGCAGAACGCCAGCAGTACCGCTATAAATATGGCAAGATAGCTGACCGAAAAACTCATTGACATAACAGGCTCACGGAAATATTTTGTGTAGTGCAGCCATATTATGCTGTTCGCCATTGGCATTGTCCACATAAGCGTGGTCTTTATGGAGCAGAACGCTGTGCCTAAAGATATCACTGCTCCGCAAAGGACAAAGCCTACAGTTTTGTGTTTCACAAGTGAAAAGCTCAGCAGGATAAGCCCTATTATCATGAGATATGCGAACACCAGCAGATAGCTTTGCACGGCGGCTGAAAATACTGTGAGCTGATTATACAGGTTTTCGGGCAAAAGCTGTACGCCGAAATTGCCTGAGTGCTCGGGAAAACGTGAAGAGAATTTTGTTGCAACGTTGCTCCATCCATTGTACCAAAAGCCGTCTGAGAGCATTGGAAGCACTGCGCCCAAGAATATCACTGCAAGATAAGATAACGCCATAAAAATGAGCTTCAAAAGCTGTCCGAACAGCCAGTTCAGCCTGCCCACACGCATTATGTAGAAAACTGTGTTGGTGTCTATCTTGGGAAAATCTGCGATAAGTGTGAGGAAAACCAGCGGTATGATAAGAAGTATCGCACCCGAATTTGCTATGGCGATAAAAGGCTCAAGGATATTCAGCGGTTCGCCCATAAGCTCTGCGTTTGATTTAAGAGGCTCGATAGCAAAGCTGTAAATGAAGATAAGAAGCACTCCTAGGATTATCATTCGTGCGTCGCATATCCACTTTATGAACTCCGCCCTTGCACAGAAAAAGCTTTGTTTAAGGCTGAAATTTTTCATCATAGCTGACCTACACCCCCTTGTCCTTGCGCAAATTCATCACGATAATAAATCCCAGCAGGATAACGATCGCCCCTGAACAGTTCACCGCAGTTATCCACTTTGCACTTCTGTCGAAGCTTTGTATATACAGAAAATTCGTCACAGAGCTTGGATAAAAGGCGTTTGCTCTATCAAAGTCAAAGTTATCGTTGAAAAGATTTGCGTCTATTATCCTATTGAGCATTGTTGTAATGACATAGTTCAGCATAAAAGGCAGGCAGGTTATGATATACGGATTTTTGCAGAAAGAGCTTAGGAAAAACGCAGGCAGTGTGGAAACTGCACCATATGCGAAAGCTACTGCAAGCATTTTGATTATGGTTTTACCTGTGCTGTCTTGCATTATGTATTGAAGCTGGTCGGCTGATACGTCAAACTCCGAAAGTGGTTGAAAAAGCACTGCACAGGCTATGCCGTAAACAGCTATACCTAGCATAACGGCAAATCCGCCCGAGATAAGAGCGGATATAAATTTTGAAAGATAATATCTTAGCTTGCCTGTGCGGGATATGGTGAAACGCATCAGTCCGTTATTTCGCTCTGCACAGAAAGACACCATGAATGGAAATGCCACGACAATAGGCAAAAACATTGTGATATATCCCGAAAGTCCGTTTCTGAAAACCAGCACTGAGGACAGCATCGGGTCGGTGCGGAGGATATTTTTATCGAGAGTGAAAAGTGACTCGAACACCGAATATGATTTATCGGTGGCAAGGTCTGTATAGGCTGAGGAGGTGAAAGCAAGCACTGTTGTCAGCAGCACCGCCCCTGCAAAGCCTATGTTTATTATGCTTTTGTTCAGGTCACATTTTATTGTGTTTAGAAGTTTTAGTTTCATTTCTCTATATCTCCGATCTCGGTGTAGATAAACCTACCAAGATTATTGCTGTCAGCTTTGGCGTAGGCGAGCGTTCCAAACTCATGCCCTGAGGGGTCATACTCCGCAGGGTCGGTGCAGATAACGGCGTAATCAAAACTCTCCGACTTTCCGCTCCCGAAAAGATCTGTGGAGCTGTCGAGTATCACCATGACTTCAAGCCCCTCGCTAAGCTCACCAACGCAATAATATGTAGGCACTGTGCATACTGTCTTTTTGTCTGTGAGCTTAATTTCGGCCGTGTTGTCGCCTATGGTCTGTACTGTGCCGAAAAAGCTGGGGAGGTCACGGTTTAGCTGTTCTTCATAGTTTTTCTCTCCATTTTCGTCATATTCGGCAACATACAGTTGATTAAGGATAAAATTATTGTCCTTGAAAAGATACCCCACGTATACAACATCATCGACTTCATCGGGATAGTTTATTTTCTGATATACTATAAGGTCGTTCAGGTCGGCTTTTAATGTTCTTTGTGGATCTGTAAATTCACAGGCAGATCCGCCCGTTCTTGTCATAGTACAAATGCCGCCGCTGTTTGAAAAAACTTTGCCGTTTTGACCTATAACATCACACAGCTTGATCTTAGTTATTCCCTCATCAACGGTAAGAACAGCAGTGACCTTTTCACCAAGCTTATTGTTTATGATCTGTTCTGAGTGGAGCTTTGATCCAGGATAATAAACTATATCGTCTTTAAAGTTATCTCTTGAAAGCGGCAATGTATAGCTTTTGCCCTCATATGTGAATGTAAGCTGTTCATTCTCATATTTTTCTGTTTCCACAGTTATGTTCTCAAATTCCGAACTTGGCTTTGACACGGTGCTCTCCGGCATATTTGACACGCTGTCAACAGCAGAGAGATCCGACTGTGGTTTATTTTCCCCACAGGAAGTCAGAAAAATAACAGCAGAAAACACGATACACGAAAACGTCATAAACTTCTTTTGTTTCATGATCTACCTCACTGCATAAGCATATTTATATCAAACTCATAATCAAGATCGCCGCTTTCAGCGTCAAGATAAATAAATCGCTGAATATTGCCTGCCGATGAATATTCATCACCTACTGGCATTTCATTTTCGGGAACATCCATAACAAACTCCCAGACCAAATGGCTGTCAAATTTTATGCCTGCATCGTAGCAGCTTTGACCGTTTTTATTATCGTTAAGAGGGGTGAGTGTGTATTTAAGGTCAATGGCACTTATCTCCATTTTCTCATTAAAATCTGTAAAAGTATTTTCAATAAACCCCATTGCACTTGACAGGGAAATTATCTTATCAACAGATCTTTCTTTTTTTGGTATCAAGATACCGTTGCCGTTAGTAAGGCTGCCTATCTCGTCGCTTTTAAACATCTGCATATATATGCCCTGCGTGATATATTTCATTTTCGACATACTTTCATCAGACGTATCTGTCATTTGCACAAGATTGTCAAGCAATACGCCGTTGTATTTTTTAGACGCATGGATATCAAAAGAGTAAATGCCCTGATCGCTTTGTCTTACAATTATAGTTTTAACGGCTATCTCCAAGTCAGGTTCAAGATCGGCATAGTTCTTATCGAGCCAGTCCTGAGCAAAATCAGCTGCCTGCTTGATCGTGACTGAAGTTCCGTCCAGTTCATAGCTGTCTGAAAGATCGTCATCTCTGTCAATATGATAGATCTTGACTCTGTTTCCGCCGTTAAAGAGATCATCAAAAGCTGAGGGCTTGGCAAAACAGATAAAGCCGTTATTTCCAACGCAGCCATACATTTTCTCGTCATCGTCGCTAAAGCTGTAACTTACCATGCCGTCGCCGGTTTCATCATGAACTGTATTCTCACGGTCGAGAACATCCTTGCCAAAAATCCGGGTCATTATCTTTTCGTAATTTTCCTCATAATCCGATATCTGAGTAAAATCGACTTCGCAGTAATCTTCGGGCAATTCCACACTGATATTTTCTCTCAGATCAAATTGAGTATAGCTTTTATCAAGAGCATTGTCTATGTCATCACTGAGTTTGTTGGAAGATATGTACTGTATAGCTGTGATCTCATTTCTCTCTTTACTGTCTTTCTCGGCAGAGGATCTTACGCTGTCAGGTGTCTGCGCACAGCCTGCAAGAACGACAGCCAACGCTGCGGCAAGTAATTTTAGATTTTTCATGTTTTTATCTCCCAGTCTAAAGTTATATGAAAAATATACAGATGCTAAGATAATACTGCACAGTTATATATACTGTGCAGTACATATATTAGCATTTATTCAGCGCTATTGCCCGAATTTATTAGCCTTTTATTGAACCATATGCAGAATATCCACCTGAACCGTAGTTTTTCAATGTTGCTGAAACAGTTATCTTAACACCAGTTTTTACATTTGCCTTTGTTTTCGTTGTAACACTTGAGACATTTGAGTTTATTCCCATGGGGTTGAACAAATTCACATAAGCAGAACCATTTCCTCTAGTGAACGATGTGATTTTCATCGTTTGTGTTGGCGTAGATGTATATACCGTCCAAGAATTCTTTGTAGTATTATCAGATGATGGTGCTCCGCTTGTATAATGGAGATTAATTGAACCAGAATATGCACTTGCACCGATTGCCATAGAACTCATCATCATAACAGCAGCACCCATAGCTGCGATTCTCTTAACGATATTTTTCATATTAAACGTTTTTTCATAATATAGGTGTGATTTTCTTCAAGTTTTGTTGCAGATTAATTTAACTTCATCATATCACACAATTATTGCAACGGGTAATTGTGCATAATAAATATTTACATCTTCATTGGAATCACCACATTTCTTTTTTTGCAATAAACTTTTTTATCTATGTATACATTATTTTAACACATATAACACCAAAAGTCACTATATTCTGCATATTTCTCTCATATGCACAAGATTTTTGTATAGCTGAATAAATATTGCGTTCTAAATTATTTCATTTTACATAAGTTGATTGTTAAATGCTTGTTAACATCAACACGGAAGTTGAAATAGCCATTTAAAATAATGTAGGTTTGTCAATCATATTGGACACTATTATTAAGAAATTCGATAGGCGAAAA
>OHCW01000312.1_pt1 | contig 35252 bp, 18 predicted proteins | sample 1566781 | NCBI WGS metagenome assembly OHCW01 (sample SAMEA3879590, study PRJEB24766) | human gut metagenome | biome: human-associated habitat; feature: feces | place: USA | collected 1985/1987 | reverse complement strand
GATGCTCGCCGTATCTATATGAAGCTCGATGAGTTCCGCAGCCGCCGTCCTATCGACATTATCGCAAAGACAAACCCCGTGCTTATTATAGATGAACCGCAGTCGGTTGAGGGTAAGCAGACAAAGGAACGTCTGAAAGAGTTTCACCCGATACTGACACTCCGCTATTCCGCAACGCATAAATCCGACAGCATTTATAACATGATCTACCGCCTTGACGCACTGGAAGCCTATAACAAAAAGCTCGTTAAAAAGATTGCGGTTAAGGGTATCAGCGCAAGCGGAACAACGGCAACAGAGGGCTTTGTGTTCCTTGAAAGTATCAATGTTTCGGGTGCAAATCCGACAGCTACTATCCGCTTTGATGTCAAGGGAAAAACAGGTGTCCGTCAGGTCAGCCGAACCGTTAATGAGGGTTTTAACCTCTACGATCAGTCGGGACAGCTCGAAGAATACAAGAACGGCTATACCATTTCCCGTATTGACGCAAGGGACGATCATATCGAATTCCTGAACGGCAAAAAGCTGTTCCTCGGTGATATTATGGGCAGCATAGACGAGGAGCAAATTCGCCGTATCCAGATACATGAAACTATCGTATCACATATCGAGCGTGAGAGACAGCTTTTCCATAAGGGAATCAAAGTGTTGTCGCTTTTCTTCATTGATGAAGTCGCAAAGTACAAGCAGTATGATGAAGCAGGACAGCCTGTGAACGGTATCTATGCGGATATGTTTGAAGAAGAATACAAGGCTGTCATTGAGAATTATCAGCGTGAGTTCGGCGATGACGATTATATCCGCTATCTTGATGCGATTTCTGCTAACAGCACCCATGCCGGATACTTCTCCGTTGACAAAAAGGGCAAGCTGACAGACGGCAAGATCGACAAGAAAGAGAAAACCTCGGACGATGTATCGGCTTATGACCTTATCATGAAAAACAAGGAGCTTCTCCTTGACCGTGATCCGAAGCGTTCCCCTGTGCGCTTCATATTCTCCCACTCGGCTCTTCGTGAGGGCTGGGATAATCCTAACGTGTTCCAGATATGTACCTTGAAACAGTCCACAAGTGAAGTGCGCAAGCGTCAAGAAGTCGGCAGAGGTCTGCGTCTTTGTGTCAATGAGGACGGAGACAGAATGGATACGGGTGTTCTTGGCAATGAAGTGCATAATATCAACGTGCTGACCGTTATCGCAAGTGAAAGCTATGACAGCTTTGCAAAAGGCTTGCAGAGTGAGATTGCAGAAGCAGTCGCATACAGACCAAAAACTGTTACTGCCGAGTTGTTCAAAGGCAGAGAGATCAGCGATGACAAGGGTAACACTCAGGTCATTGATGACGATCTTGCTCAGGCTATCTATGAGGATATGATCTCCAATGGCTATATCAAGCGTGGTCAGCTCACCGACAAATACTACGAGGACAAGGCTAACAATGAGATCAAGGTAGCAGAGGAAGTTGCTGACAGCGCTCCTGCTGTTATAGAGATCATTGAGCGCATTTATGATGAAAAAGCAATTCAGCCCGAAGATGCCCGTAAGAATAATGTTGAGCTTAAAGTCGATGACAAAAAGCTCGCTATGCCAGAATTTAAGGCGTTATGGGAGAAAATAAATTCCAAATCGGTATATGTAGTCGATTTTGAGACTGATGAGCTTATCAAGAATGCTATCAACGCACTGAACAGCAAACTCAGGGTGCAGAAGATATTCTACAAGATCGAATCAGGCTCTATGGAGTGCATTGACTCCAAGGAGGCTCTTGAAAAGGGCGAGGCTATGAAGAAAAACGAGTCCGCCACCGAAACAAGAACTTTCACCGCCAACAAGAGCGTGAAATATGACCTTATAGGCAAACTCGTTGCAGAGACAGGGCTTACAAGAAAAGACATTGTCCGTATCATGACAGGTATTGAGCCTGCGGTTTTCGGTCAGTATCAGTATAACCCCGAAGAATTCATACTCAAATCTGCTCAGCTTATCAATGAGCAGAAAGCAACAGCTATCATTGAGCATATCACCTATCACGCTCTTGATGATCATTACGGTACGGAAGTATTTACTGAGCCTACTATCAAGGGAAAGCTGAACGTCAATGCAATGAAAGCTCAGAAGCACCTCTACGATCATATCGTATATGACAGCACAAATGAGCATGATTTTGCGACGGAGCTTGATACTAACAAGGCTGTTGCGGTGTATGTCAAGCTGCCGAACGGTTTCTATATCTCAACTCCGGTTGGCAAGTATAATCCCGACTGGGCGATAGCTTTCTATGAGGGTGAGGTCAAGCATATCTACTTCATAGCAGAAACAAAAGGATCTATGTCTTCTATGCAACTCCGTGACATCGAAAAAGGCAAAATACATTGTGCTAAGGAGCATTTCAAGGCTATAAGCAGTGATAATGTTGTTTATGATGTGGTGGACAGCTATAGCTCTTTATGGGAAATCATTTCTAAATAAAATTAAAACAACAAGCTGATTCCTGTATAGAGTATCGGCTTGTTGTTTTCTGTTATATTAGTTAATGCATAGATGAGTTAAGATCTATATCTTATTTATAGATTCCTTTGAAATATCAGCATACAATATGGTTTTTTGATTTATGTGATAATATTCATTGCTTATAATCTGTTCGTTCAAAATTAAAACGTCATCAATTTTCCATTTTTCATGTGAAAGATTATAATGCTTTATTATATCATCTATATGATTTTTAATCCAAGCAACCCTACGTTTATGCTTTGAAATATAACACAATTCGCCTTTTTGATCACAGAAAACCCGTAAATACTCCTGATGCATTTCATAAGGAGATTTGGTGAATGAAAAGTCCTTCACCTCGGCAACAATTATTTTTTTCTTTTTGGGATAAATAATTAAGACATCAATATCGCCTATATCTTGATTTTTATCATCCGTTATTTTTATTCCATTGATTTTTTTGACTTTGGAATCGATAATTAACCCATCAATTTTTTTTAGTTTATCGGCAACAGCATCGTTGAAATGATTTCCACCTGAATTTGCTATTCTTCCAAGCAGTGATTTTAGTTTTCCTTTTTCATTAAACACAGGTAATTTTGCATCATTTATCAAATCAACTGTAAAAAGCATACAATGATATAACTGCCTATTTCCCCATATAAACTTGTTGTCATAATTTACAATAGGTCTTCTTGTAACCGATAATCTCCTATTAAATTTCCAAGGCCAAATATCATTTTTCGAGAATCCTGAAGGTGGTGTTAGATAGTCGTTTCTTTGACTTAGTGATGAACTATCTATTATTTGCCAAATGACCTTTACATCTAATTTAACATATTTTTTGATTTTATCAGGCAGTTCGTCATGTGTAATAGTTTTTACATTGCTCTCTATTTCATCTCCAATTTCTAACATTGCATAAATGAAGTTAATAAAATCCGTGAAGGTAAATCCAAATTCTTCAAGATAAGCAATATTTAATTCTTGAGGTGGTTGTAAAGCTAATATGTCAGCATGATAAGTATCAATATATGGATTTGAGTGGTCATTTATTCGCTTTATTGCAGCCATTCCGTTTATAGTTGCAAGTTTGTCAATATCAGTCTTATCTATACCTATACGTCCTGAATTTAAGATAGACATATCACTATCGATAATTTTATATCTATAGTAATCACTGGTATTTGCCCAATCAATAATTGCAGAACAGATTGACAACATTTTCTCATAATCCATTTCACCCAGGTTTATATCTCCTTTTGGAGGCTGAGCTGATATGTATTCCAGCAGAAATTTCTGAGATAGTGATGCTTTATTGATTTGATTGAATTGCTCTTGAAGATCATTTGTTTTTTCGGGATAGCAATTCAACTGATATGCGTACCTGCCCCTTTCTACCATCATTGAAAACATGGTTGTCTCAAGGTCATTGCAAAGTTTGTATATTAGTTGTTCTGCTTTATAATTCTGCGAAAAATCACACAACTTTTTGAATAAGTAACCTACTGCATCATTACATATTTTATTCTTTTCTTCGGAGGGAATATTTGTGCCTTTCTGAATCTGTTTCACCTTTGTGAAATAATCGCCTAATTCATACAAGAGTGAATCTTCACATTCAACAGGAATAAGCTGCAATTCTGAATTAGTAGGTTTCAAGTATGGTGTATTTGTATAATCCAAAGCATAAACTTTTTTCTTTAACGGATTACAAAAAACGTAATCTAACTGAGTGCTTACAATATTGGACGTAGAATAAGAAAATAATTCGTTTAGTACTTTAAATAATAGTTCTTTTTCAAATAAGTTTGTCTTTTCCGAGAACTTCAAATAATCTTTAGGACACCAGTGTAGTATAATAACATTATTTTCGTGCTTAACTATGATTTCTTCATTATTTGAAGTGACATTATCTTGAACCGCATAATAATCTGCTATGTTTCCATTTAGTATATTCCTAATTTCGATAGTACTACAATTAAATACATTTTGCTCAATAATATCCTTGACTTCTGATAGCCAATATGATACTACATCCAAAAGAGTTTTTATAACATTTAGCATTTCAATTGAAGTAGGTTCTTCGGTAGTAATCCATATATTAATGTTTTTGAATTTAATTAACAGCTCGAATTGCTTATGCGATGTACTGCAATAAATATTACGCTTTAAATCTGTAAGTACTACCTCTTTTAAATAATTACTATTTGGGAATGAAACAAGCTGCTTATCTAATTTGGTTAGTGCTTTATTAAGATAATCAATAGAATCTCCAAATTCTACAAAAAGGTTTGATTCTCTAACATCGACATCATCGTCTATATAGAAAGAATAATTGTTGTCAGAGTATATTGCGATATAGTTTATATCCATAGGATACGGAAGAAAACTTGGTGAAAGTTTCAATTTACTGTCAATGTATCTTGGGATAAAATTTGGACGATGGGATTCGTTTACAGATAAGCAATATAATTCAAATGGTGACAATGCTATATTTTTTGTATATGGCTTCTTCTGAAAACCAACGAATAAAGCTCTTCCAAATGAATTGGATACCGTAAGCTGATAGATTCTATTCTTATTAAGAGTAATTGTAATGTTATCTGCGATATAAGATAAACGTTCCTCAATTTCAGAAGTATCAATTCTCGTTTCAGAGAAAATGTTTTCAAGGTTATAATCTTTTCCGTCATCACAGAAAAAACGAAGAAATAGAATACCATCATTTGATACGTTCAATAATAATTCTTTGTAGTCAAGTCTATTTATGAGGTTTACACCATACTCACTTTCTTTTATTTTATGATGTCCTAATCTGGAAAGATTTATTATGCATTTCTTAAAACAATCATCATTGTACAATTGTATTAGTTCGTCAAAGCAATTATACTCCTTAGCTTTTTTTAAAAAGAAATGAATCAAAAACGGGGCGAGTATTGTATGATTTAAGATGATAGAATACTGTGTATTAATTTTTAGGAATGGTTTATAATAGAATTCAAAATTATTTCCATCTGAAATAAAATCTCTGTCTTTATTGCCAAACACAGAAAAAACACTTTCAGCATCACTTCTAAGTAACTCATAAATCAAATTATTGTCGATAGTAATGGAGTTGATCAACATATCAGACTTTTCAGTTGACATAGGATAAACTATATTAAGGGTTTCATGATGCTTTAATGACGATAGATTATAGCCCAATATCTCTGCTGTTTTATCCAATATTTCTAAAATAAGAGTTGCCATATTTCGACATTCGAAAACAAATACTTCATCAAAGCTGTTTTTATTTGCAAATATAATGTCAAGAAATATTTGTAGATTATACCCGATATATCGAGTTATCCCTGAAAAAATCCACTTGTTTCCGTAGAATTGCTCACGATAGATAAAAGGTTCTTCAATTGGATCAATACCATATGAGATAGATAATTTCATGCACTCATTGACCATCTTTTCAAACTTTGCTTTTCCCATTATATTTGTACCAGTAAAAAAAGATAAGTCTTTGCTTAAAATACAATCTATTATTGTATCAAAAATCATACACTTGTTTTGATTCTGCGGAATAAGATTCAGTGAAGAAACGCGCTCCAAAAAATTATATATATCATAATTCTTAAGATCTAAAAGCAGGTTGTTTAAAATTTCATTGTCGCTCACAATTATCACCCATTTTCAAAACAAATTTCGATTGTTATATGTTTGCTGTCATATATATTTTATCATAATTTGAGGTAAAATGCAATAAAAAATGCTATCGATCATACTTCTGATAGCATTTCCCTTACTTTATATGTAAATAACCTATCATCACTCCTCATCCGAACATTCCTTCAGTTCCTGCACGGACTTGACGAGTGCAGTGACGAAGACGAAAATAGTAAACGAGCGAGTTGTCAATAATGGCAACTCGCTCGCTTACTATTTTATGATTTGAATATCGTCTTTAGTTGGTTCTTTGAAGTTTTTAAGTTTTTCGCTCTTTAGAATAATATCATTACAAGAAAAGGCGGTGAATGATAACAACTTAATCACTAACGCTCCAAAGTACAAACATTCACCTGAAGAACACTCAGATTCTCCAATAATTCCGTGAGCAATTCTATTTCTAATATTTGCACCTGCTTGTTCATTCAATAGTCCACGAAATGCAAATATTATGTTGTTATCATAAGCATCCAATAATTCAGGTAAAGAGAATACCGAACTTAACACTTTTTCTTGAGCTAACCCATCATCAGATAGTGTACTTGTTAACCCACCGACCTCGTTAGCTATATTTCTAAAAAGATTCTCCATTTGTGGTGCAAGGATATGCATAGCCTCATAATACTCTCCTCTTAAAAAACAGCCAACACCTTTTTGAAAGATTGTTTCTCTGCCTTCGGGAATAATACAGTTTTCTTTAGTAAGAAAATCGACCATAGCATTGTTGATAGAAAACCTACTTCTGATATACTGAAGAATGTTTTTTACCCATATATCTCCAACAATTCTTTGTGTTTGCAGCGAAGAACGGAACATATGTAATTCTAATAATTCCTGATCTTTTTCAGGATCATTATCATCCAGAGGTGCCATCTTAATAATTGTTCTTCCTTGCGCATCTAATACATTAGTTCCAAATAAGGATGACAATGGATTGTTTGTACATTCTTTTATTGTCCGCTTCCTGAGTGTATCTATTGATTCAAAGCCAACATATCGAGTGAATCTGATGATGCATTCTTCAAATGAAAGCCCATCCATATTTGTTTTTATATTTTCAATAACTTTTGAAATGTCAAATGTCATACGGAAAGTATGCATATTTTTAGGAATCTTTTTTTGTACTTCGACAAGTTTCTTATGAACTGATTCAGCCTTGGAGCTTGCACCATTGTTACGAAATAACACTATGGCTTTTTCATAGAAACCAACAGATCTAAATGCTCCCATTGCATCATTCTCTAATAGTCTTTCAGCAAAGTCGTATTGAAACTGCGCTAATGCAAGATTACACTTGGTAACTTCGTTTTTCTTATTAAGTTTATTGTAGCATTTGGCTTCAAGTTCATATGCTTGTTCAATTGCGAGAACACTATCATCATTACTATTCAAAGATATAATTGAGTCCACTGCTTTTATTATTAAAGAAAGGTCGGTGCTTTTCTGATCAAAGAATAACTCCATTATCCTCAATGCACAAAATGCATTTATATGAGTAGCTTCACCGATAAAAGTATTACAGAACCAATCATATATTTCAGAGTACAACGCTTGAAATTTGATTTGTTGAGAGATACATACTGCTCTTTTTAACGGATTTAATGCTTCATAATACTTTCTGACTTTATATACCTGTTGAAATGTTTCCCAATATGACTGTGCAGCTATTTGTGAAGCAGGATAGTTTTCCCTCTGTGTCCATAGTATGTCTGAGATGAGTGACCTTAATGCTAAAGGTAGTCTGTCAAGCTCAGTCTTTTCAAGAATTTGGTAATCGGTTTCTGTAATGTCTTCAATAGCAAATGACCTGCTCCCATCTTTATAGGTAAACATAGGATTAAATGTGATTTCATTTTTAGTTACATGAGTCCCCATAGAAGATATATTTTTCAGCAATTCAAACAATATTCTATCATTGTCTTCAATCGTTGAGTTATCCACATTGGCAAACAAACGTGACATAGAATAATAATGAGGTTCTGTAATTATCTCGTTCAATACTTCGTAAATATCCATATTATCCACCAGCCCTATATTTTTATACTCAAGACAGAGATAATAATTGTCTAATACTATTATATCACATCTTTGGCAAATTGCAAATTCATCTTTTTCAATTTTACTGTAAAGAAGCTTCTTATACGACAGCAAGGAGCATTTTCACATATTCAGCGCGCATACAGCGCAAGACCTGCGCGCAGTTGCTCTATAATACAGAAAAGCCGATTTCTCGAAATAGATACTTTTACGAAATCCGCAATAATTCAATGGCAGATGGCATACTATCCCTTATTGAAATTATACAAGATTTCACTTAAAATTTCAAGTATAATGCTGAAAATCAGCGGTTTGTATACAACAAGGGCAATGCAGATGTGCAGATTGCTATTCTGAGAGCGTTGGAGGGCTACTGAATGGAGAAAACAGGTATAACTATTACAAAGCGTAAAGACGGGCGGTATGTCGGGAAGTTCATCGCTGAATACGCCGATAACGGCAAAGCACAATATCATTATGTTTATGGCAAGACCTACGAAGAAGCCGAAAGCAAGGTGCTTATAGGACGTGAGATAGCCACACGCTATCTTTCGGGCAGATATATCACAGTCAGCAAGGTGTATCGGGAATGGCTGAATGCTGTGGTAAACCGTGTCAAGGAATCCACACTTGCCAACTACCAGAATAAGTTTGAAAAGCACATTCTGCCTGAATTTGGCGATATTCCATGTGCCGACCTGACCGCAGGCAGGATCAATGCCTTTATAAACAAAAAGCTCGCAGACGGCTTATCTGCAAGCTATGTGAGGGATATACTTACTGTTTTCAAAACGATGCTGAAATATGCACAGGAGGAATATGGGTTCAGGCTTTCCCTGAAAAATGTCGTTCTTCCTAAAGCCAAAAGAAATCAGGTCGAGAAGATCAGCGATACAGAGCAGAAAAAACTCGTTTCTTATCTGAAAGCCAATATGTCGCTGACTGCTTTCGGTATCCTGCTGTCGCTTTTTATGGGACTGCGTATTGGTGAGCTTTGTGGTCTGAAATGGGAAGATGTCGATTTTCAGCACAAGGTACTGCGTATCCGCAGGACTGTTCAGCGTATCGCTTCCGCCAACGGTAACAGGAAGACAAAGATCGTGATCTCTGCTCCGAAGTCTGCAACATCATTCAGAGAGATTGCTATCCCCGATATGCTCATGAAGTATTTTGAAATGTTCGGTGATGAAGCCGATCATTTCATCTTATCGGGTACGGACAAGCCTGTCGAACCTCGCACAATGCAGTACCGCTACAAGAAGATACTGCAATCGGCGGAGGTAGAAAGCCACAATTATCACAAACTCCGCCACACTTTTGCGACCAATTCCGCAGAGAAGGGTTTCAACGTCAAAGCACTGTCCGCCGTCCTCGGTCATAGCAGCGTTACCCTGACACTCAACAGATATATCCACCCTGACCGCACCTATGAACGCAGGCTCATGAATATGTGTATGCAGTTGTAAACGGGTGTCAAAACAGCATCTTGAAAATTGAATAGTGACGGTTTTACGCTGTTTTGTGAGCGTTCTCCTGAATGTATCTATTTCGAGAAAAATAACTCTCTCCCCAGATACTTTACATAGTATAACACCGCACCTATCAGGTATGCAGGCAGAATGAACGGTTATCCCTGAATTATGCAATAGTTAGGGGGATTGCAATGGCACACAATACTTTATATATAGTTGACAACAGCAGCGAAAAGGCTTCTGTAAAAAAATATCTTTCCGAATGGTGTTCTATTTCCAAGCAAATGGATATTGCAACAGGTTACTTTGAAATCGGTGGTCTGCTCACTTTAGGGGAAGATTGGCAGAAACTTGATAAAATACGCATTATTCTCGGCAATGAAGTTACAAAACGCACAAAAGATGTCATAGAAGAAGTAGCACAGACTATGATCGAGCGTTTCCGTAGCAGTATGGAGCGTGAGCAGGAAAAGAATGAGTTCTTGATAGGCGTTCCTGCTATCATAAAAGCTATGAAAGCAGGCAAAATTGAGTGCCGTGTATATGACAGCAATAAATTTCACGCTAAGGCATATATCACCTATTTCCGTGATGAATACAGAGAACAGTTCATTTCCGCTATGAATGTTCCTTTGGGATATGCCCTGGTCGGTTCAAGCAACTTTACAAAGGCGGGACTGACGCAGAATATCGAGCTGAATGTTCAGGTCAAAGATGAAGTTGAACAGCTTCAAAAGTGGTTTGATGAGCATTGGCAGAACGGCACGGATATTACCGAGGCTGTGTTGAAGGTCATGGAGATGCACTGTCGTGAGTTCAGCCCTTATGATGTTTATCTTCGCTCCATGTATGAGTATTTCAAGAGCCATGAGGAAACAGTATCGGAATGGGAAGAAAACGAATCGGTCGTTTATAAGGGCTTGTCGAAGTATCAGAAGGACGGCTATAACAGCCTTATCCAGATAGCAGAGCGTTACTCCGGCGCTTTCCTTTGTGACGGTGTCGGTCTGGGCAAGACCTTTGTCGGAATGATGCTGATAGAGCGTTATGTCAAGAAAGAGCGTAAAAATGTCGTACTGATCGTTCCTGCATCTGCAAGGGTATCCGTATGGGAAGTAACTATAAAACGACTTATTCCTGAGATACTGGAAGGCTTCTATCCGTTCAAGATCATCAACCATACCGATCTGCTACTTGACAAAAATCAGAACTTGATGAATCAGATCGCACAGCAAGCAGAAATTATAATCATAGACGAAGCACATCATTTCCGCAACCGTTCCTCCAACAGATACAGAAAGCTGTTTGATATGATGCAGGCAGGCTGTAAAAAGCAGATGTTTATGCTGACAGCCACACCGATCAATAACAGTTTCCTTGATCTACAGCATCTTATCGAGCTTTTTACGCACAGGCAGGAAGATTACTTCTCTGCGGCTCCTCTCGGCATACACAGCCTTGCAGGACATTTCAAAAAGATGGAGAAACAGCTCGATCAGGTTTCAGGTACAGCTATCAGCGATTCCCTTGATATATTCGGCGATATTATCCGCGCAGATAAACTTGTGACGGAGCTTGTTGTACAGCGAAGCCGTGCTTATGTTAAGCGTAGTCTGCTGACTGAGCAAGGAAATAACGTTTTGTTCTCCGAGAGAAAACCGCCAACAGTTGCGAACTACTCCCTCGAAAAGTCATACGGCAGACTGATAAATGACTTCAAGGAGTCATTTGACCACAAGGATAAGAACGGAAAGACGATAACGATCCTGTCCCTTGCCATTTATTCGCCGTACAGCGATGATTATTTCATCGGGGACAAGTCCAAGATGGACGAGATGGTAACCGGTCGTCAACAGCAGGTAGTAAATCTTATCCGTATTCTGTTGCTGAAACGCTTTGAAAGTTCTATCGAAGCATTCAAGGAGACTTGTATCAAAATATATATCCGTCTGAACAAATTCCTCAACGACTACAAGGATACCGATGCAAGCAGTAAGCGACGTGTTGAGAGAAAACAGGCTGAACAGGAAGATATTCTACGGTACTCCGAGGAATATGCAGCTTTGAATCAGACCTCTATCGAAGATATTGAGGACAGCCTGCCCGATTATGTGTGGAATACGCAGGAAGTCTTTGATGTCAATGTTTTCAATATCAATGCTCTGCTTGTTGATACGATGATGGATATGGACACGCTTTCTAAGTTCATCGAAGATATGATGGAATTCAAGCCCGAAAACGATGATAAGATACGGGAATTAAAGCATATCCTGCATGAAGATACACATATTCAGAACAAAAAGGTTATCATCTTCACGGAATACAAGGCGACAGCGCAGTATATTTATCGTGAGTTGCAAAAGTCAGGTTTTACCGAACTTTATGAGATCGACGGACAGACTTCCGGTGACCGCCATGAGATGATACAGCGTTTTGCTCCGTATTATAACGGCTGTTCATCGGCAGAGGTAACGGACGAAATAAAGATACTTATCGCAACAGATGTACTTGCAGAGGGCTTGAACTTGCAGGACGCATCGTGCCTTATAAACTATGAATTACACTGGAACCCAGTAAGGCTTATGCAAAGAATAGGTCGTATCGACCGCCGCCGTGATGCCGATACCGAAGCCCATCTGCTTGCAGATCACCCCGAACTGAAAGCAGACCGAGATTTTGCGTATTATTGGAACTTCCTGCCGCCAAAGGAATTGGAAGACCTTTTGTCACTGTATAAGACAGTATCAAAGAAAACGCTCCGTATTTCCAAGACATTCGGCATTGAGGGAGAAAAGCTCCTCACTCCTGATGACGAATACGAAGCACTGAAAGAATTCAATTCACATTATGAGGGCAGTACTTCCGCAGAGGAAGAAATTGCCCTTGCATATCAGCAGCTCTTAGCAGATAATCCCGACTATCTTGAACAGGTCAAAGAATTGCCGAGGAAAATGTACAGCGGTAAAATGGCTTCAACACGAAAGGGGTACTTCTTCTGCTATGAACTGCCTACTAAGAGAGCTGACGGCTCATGGTCGGACGGCGACGGTATTTACCGCTGGTATGTGGTTGATTCGGAAACTAATCAGGTCACGGAAGATCTGCATGAGATATGGACTGCCGTTAAGTGCGAGCGTGACGAGAGCAGAGCCTTTAACGCTAATGAGGAGCAGTTCTCCGAGGTACGCAAAGTAATTGGAAACTATATCAAGAAGAATTATCTGAAAGCAATACAAGCGCCTATGGGCAAAAAAGCCAAGTTGGTCACATGGCTTCAGATGATATAAGAGGTAACAGATATGGATATCAGAAATATAAAGAGCATAGACGATCTTATCATATACTTTACCGAGGAACTGAATTGGAACATCGACCTTGATGATTTTGATGAGATCGACGATATTACATACGATTTCGATGCATCGGACATCGGACTGAAAGAAGAAGCATTTGCTAAGATTTCATCATTACGCCAGTTACGGCCACTCTGCGATGAGCAGAAATGGGGCATCTTCTGCGTAGAGTTCGACAGCAATAAGTTTGAAGTATCTGCACTCCGAAAGATACTGTCAGGACTTATCCCAAAGAGAAGAAACGCCGCAGATCACGCTGTATGGGCGCAGAAAGACCTGCTGTTCCTTTGCTTCTGGGGGACGGATAATAACCGAACCATCGGTATCGCACATTTTGAGGATAAGGACGCAGGACTTCCGCAGATAAAAATGATCTCCTGTGCGCCTGCGGTTGAGGACTTCACACAGATACGCACATTTGAGGATCGTATTAGTCATTTATCATGGGTGAAAGATGTTACAGACACGCAGGCATGGTATGAACAGTGGTCGGCGGCATTTGTGACAGCATATCATCAGGTCATAAGGGACTCTGCTTCGCTTACTGTCAAGCTGGCGGCAGAGGCTCAGGCTATACGTGACCGTATACTTGACATTTATGCTGTCGAAACGCATGACGGATATGTGCATAAGCTGTTCAAGGATTTCAAGGACAATCTTATCCACGATATGACCAAGCAGCAGTTTGCGGATATGTACGCTCAGACCGTTGTTTACGGCTTATTCTCGGCAAGATGCATGGATAAGACGCAGGATAGCTTCAATGTGAAAGAAGCCATCGCCTGCATTCCGAACACGAACCCTTTCCTGAAAAGGCTCATGGAAGAATGTCTGGGCGAAGGCAGTGAGCGTCACCTGACCTTTGACGAACTGGAAGTTGCGAATGTTGTGGAGATACTCACGCATACGAACACCGACCTCATATTGCAGGATTTCAACCGTCAGACAGGCGGCGGCCGTGAAGACCCTGTTATTCATTTCTATGAGGAATTCCTGACCGCATACGACAAGGCACAGAAGGTGCAGAGGGGCGTTTACTATACGCCGCAGCCTGTTGTCAATTTCATTGTCAGGGCGGTTGACAGTATTCTGAAAACGGAGTTCGGGCTTGCGGACGGTCTGGCATCGGAAGAAACCAAAGACGTTATGGTAGAGGTTGAGGGTAAGAAACGTCGTGAGCGCCGTGAAGTGCCTGCGGTTCAGATACTCGATCCCGCAACAGGTACAGGAACATTCCTGCGTCAGACCATTCTGCAAATATATGATAATTTCAGAGCCAAGCACAAGGGTGAGAGCGAGGAGCAGATCAGAAAGGCATGGAACGAGTATGTTCCAAAGCACCTGCTGCCCCGTCTGAACGGTTTTGAGCTGATGATGGCTCCCTATGCCGTAGCACACATGAAGCTCGCTATGGTGCTGAAAGATACAGGCTATGATTTCGGCGGCGATCACCGTCTGAATGTGTTCCTGACCAATTCGTTAGAAGAAGCGGGCAAGGACGATTTCCAGATGACGCTGTTTGACAACGATCCGCTGGCGTTTGAGTCTATTGAAGCTAATCAGGCGAAGAATAATAACGGCATTAATGTGATTATTGGTAATCCGCCATATTCTGGTATCTCATCAAATAACAATACTTTTATTGCTAAACTAATAGAAGATTATAAATATATTGATGGTAAACATTTCAATGAACGTAAACATTGGTTAAATGATGATTATGTCAAATTTATTAGGTATGCTCAATCACTAATCGAAAGAACAGGAAGCGGAATTCTTGCTTATATTTGTCCTCATGGATTTTTAGATAATCCAACATTCAGGGCTATGCGTTGGAATTTATTGCAAACCTTTGATAAAATATACGTATTAAATCTTCACGGCAACATCAACAGGGGAGAAAAATGCCCTGACGGTAGCAAGGATGAAAATGTATTTGATATTGAGCAAGGCGTGTCTATAAATATTTTTATTAAAAATCAAAAAAACACGTCTAACTCAAAAATAAATCATACTGATTTGTATGGTATCAGAGAGTTAAAATATAAATATTTACAATCAAAAGTCATATCTGATATTGCATGGAAAAAGGTTGATGCGAATAGTCCATACTACCTATTTGTTCCAAATTCAATCAGCGAAACCAACAATTATTGGGAATGGATAAACATTGATGAACTATTCATAAAGAATACTACGGGAATTGTCACTATGGGTGATGAATTCATTGTTGCTGATACAGCAAAGTGTATCGAAGCAAGAATCAAGGATTTTATTGAAACTGAATATACGACAACAGCGTTTAAAGAAAAATATCATCTTGGAAAGAATTATCCCGATTTTGCCTTAAGTAACAAAAAACATATTGAATATAGTAATGATAAAATAATCAAACTTTGTTATAGACCGTTTGACAACAAATATACATATTATGATAGAATGCTAATTTGGAGAGCAAGAGATGACGTATCCCCATTATTCTCAATAGGTGACAATATAGGACTAATAACTGCAAGAAGTAATAAAGCTGAAGATTGTAGCCATTTTTTTATAGCAGATTGTATGTCTGAAGCCAAATGCGGAGAACGAACCACTCAATCAGCTATTTTTCCACTTTACTCATTTACTCACGATTCGACTACGAACAGATTAACAAGGACACCAAACTTAAATTCAAAGATAGTATCCTCTGTATCTAAATCATTAGGGTTGCCATACAAACCTAACTCTGATGGAAACGAATTTGATAGTTTTGCACCGATTAACCTACTTGACTATATTTATTCTATTGTCTACTCTGACAAATATCGCGAGAAATACAAGGAGTTCCTGAAAATAGATTTTCCCCGTGTGCCGTACCCTACAGATCAGGAAACATTCTGGAAATTGGTCGAGGTCGGCGGCAAGCTGAGAGAATGCCACTTGATGCAGACCAAATTTGACACCGCAGCTTACAGCTTTGTCGGTGACGGTACAAACGAGGTTGTCAAGCCCGAATACAAGAACGGCAGGGTGTACATCAGCAAGACACAGTATTTCGACAACGTACCGCAGGCACAGTGGGAGCAGTACATCGGCGGCTATCAGCCATTGCAGAAGTGGCTCAAAGACCGCAAGAAGACTGCACTCTCCGCTGAGGACATTGAGCATTACAAGAAGATCATCGCTGCTCTCAGGCTCACCGAGGAGCTTATGGCGGAGATTGATCAGGTCGTGGAATTCTGATATGACGTAAAAAGGACAGATGCTTCTCTTGTGGAAGTATCTGTCCTTTTGTTGTTATAGCTCGCTGTAAAAGTCTTTGCTTATAGTTGTTTTGGAAGACTTCTATATGGGCGCAATCCTTTTGTGTTCGTCCTTTTTTCTGCATGAATGAAAACAGCCGCAGACCGCCAGCCTTTTGCAATGTGTGATTATTTATCCTGTGTGGAAAGTATCTTTCTAGTCTGAGGTATCTCAAAAAGTGCAAACGTACCGATAGCTGTGAATATCATTTCAGGAAGCATATATGAGCCGTTGTAAAGCAGGCTGTAGAGTACGCTGTTGTCTGTTGAGAAGCCGTCCCACAGTGCGCCGAATGACTTCCAGATAACAACGCCGCTGATGAAGTGGCAAACAAATCTCAAGAAAACTGCTATCATCGTTCCTGCTATCCAGCCCACAGCACCTTTCTTTCTGAACATTCCTGCCACACCGAGAACTGTGTAGGCTGCAAGATAGTCAATGAATATGCAGGCAACGAGCATTACAGGAGAAAGTCCCCAGCCGAAAAGTCCGTCTGTGATACCCTGAATGAACTGAATGAGAGAGAAAACAAATGCCGCTCCAAGACCCTTTGCTACGCCATGCTTAATGCTGAAAACGGCTATAGGAAGCATGGAGAGCAGTGTGATAGAGCCGCCCCAAGGAAGCTTGTATACTCTGATAAAGCTAAGCACTGTTGCCAGTGCCACCATTACTGCACCCTCGACCAATGTGAGTGTTTTTGAATTTTTCATATTATACCATTCCTTTCTGCGTACAAAAAAATGCGTATGCCTGATAAAAGGGCATACGCATAGATATACACACTATTTTCCTACGCTGGCATTACCCATATCAGGTGCGGTCAGAACATCTATTTGCTCTTTCTCAGCCGAAAAACATTCAGCTCCCGTGTTGTTTTATGTACTATTTGTTATTATACTGCTTTTTCGTGGGTTTTCAATAGCTTTTCTGATTTTCCCCACCTAAATTGTATGAAAACATAAATATTCGCCGCAAAACCGCATTTTATTATTAGTTTTGTACATCTTTGCTGAGTATCTCCTCTATGTTCTCAAAAATAAACTCCTGCGCCTGCTTTGGAAAAAGTATCGTCTTGTAGCTGTTTCCAAGCTGTGATATTTTTTCACGCTCTATTATTCCTGCTTCTGGGGAAAGTATTGTAGTTTCAAGAAAGCCCCTGCCGTTTTCTCCGTCTTTTGCAAGATAATTTTCACCTATGAGCCATTCTTTAATGGCAAGTTTTATGCTTCTTATATCGCCGTCTGTGCCGAGCTGATAGAAAATGCTGTCGCATACCTCTGAAAGGGTCATATCCTGTTCTTTGCCTGAAAGCTCACCTGCGTGGGCGATTATATATTCCTTTGTGCTTTGACCGCCAACCGCATTTTGTTTTTGCAGATAGCCCTCTGGGATATATTTATAACCCGAAGCAGCGTCAGGATTTTCCTTGAGATATTTCTGTATCTCAGCTACAAAGTATCTTCCATAACGTTCCTGCTTTGACTTCCCCACCCCTGAGATATTCAAAAGCTCCGTCTGCGTCTTAGGCAGCTTTATACACATATCACGCAGTGAAGCGTCTGTAAGAATGATATATGCAGGCAGACTTGCCTGTGTCGCAAGCTTGCTCCGCACAGCTCTGAGCCGTCCGAAAAGCTCCTTGTCAAATGTCGTAACTTCGTCCCTGCCGATCTTTGTGACCGTTTCGCTCTTTGGCTTTTTCTTTGGAAGGCGTATTGTAATAGTCTTTTTGTCCATTAATATCTCTGCAGACCTTCTTGTAAGGGTAAGCACAGAAAAATCCCCATGTGAAGTCTGTGTGATGTAATCATCAGCTTCAAGAAAAGCTATGAGTCTGCGGATATAGACCTGCGTGGAGTCTTTCATTATGCCGTATGTCGAAAGAGTGGAAAGGTCAAAACGCTTTACCTTTTCGGAGTCTGAGCCTTTAAGTATCTGAGCTATGACACCTGCTCCAAAAGAAAGGTTTCGCTGGTGAAGTCTATAAATGCAGGAAAGCACTTTTTGGCAATCTACAGACACGTCAACTTCTTCTGTTTCTCCGAAATCACCCAAACAGCCTGAGCAGTTCTGACAAGGCTTGTCCTGCTTCTCTCCGAAATATCCGAGGATAAACTCTCTCAGACAGCCGTTTGTATTGCAGTAATCGGTCATCTTTTTCAGACGCATAAGATCACGTTTGCGTATCATTTCAAGAGTGTCATCGTCAAGGTCGGGATTGTCATGAGAATTGTTTATAAGAAACTTGTTGGTCGCAACGTCCTGACCGCTGTAGAGCAAAATGCACTTTGCTTCGTTGCCGTCACGTCCCGCTCTGCCTGCCTCCTGATAATAGCTTTCAATATTCTTAGGCATATTATAATGTATGACATAGCTCACGTTTGATTTGTCTATTCCCATGCCGAAAGCATTGGTCGCCACCATGACCTGGACACGGTCATAGATAAAATCGTCTTGATTTTTACGTCTTTCCTCATCAGAAAGTCCTGCATGATAGCGTGAAGCGTTGTAGCCGTCGGCACAGAGCTTTTCACACACGCTCTCAACATTTTTTCTTGTAGAGCAGTAGATTATTCCGCAGTTGTCCTTGTATTTCTCAACTATCCTCACTGTTTCACTGTATTTGTCATGAGGGTGAGAAACGCCAAAGTAGAGATTTTTTCTGTCAAAGCCTGTGGTTATGGTGAAAGGGTCACGGAGTTCAAGCATTTTGATAATGTCCGCTTTTACTTCTGCGGTGGCAGTGGCGGTGAATGCGCTGACGATAGGGCGGTAGGGAAGTTTGCCAAGAAACTCGGGTATCTTCATATAGGAAGGTCTGAAATCCTGTCCCCACTGAGAAACGCAGTGGGCTTCGTCCACCGCAAGCATGGATATCTTCACCGACGAAGCCAGTGACAGAAACGATCCTGTCATCAGCCTTTCAGGTGCAACATATATTATCTTGTACATACCACGGGCGGCGTTTGATATAGCCATTTCATACTGTGCCGCCGTCAGTGAGGAGTTCAGATACGCTGCCCTCACTCCCGATTGTATCAGCGAGTTCACCTGATCTTTCATAAGGGATATGAGCGGCGAAACAACTATAGTTATCCCGTCAAACATAAGAGCAGGTATTTGATAGCACATAGATTTGCCTGCGCCTGTTGGCATAACTCCAAGGCAGTCACACCCTGCAAGTATGCTGTCTATTATCTGCTCCTGACCGTTTCTGAACTGAGAGTGTCCGAAAAAGTCCTGAAGCACTGAATACTTATTGCGAAAATCTGTCATTTTATCCTAACTTTCCATTGTGTGTATGCTTATATTATACTACCAAAAACCAGCTAAGTCAAACAGATATACAAAATTCCATGCACGATTTTGTAACATCTTTTCGTTAGTCGCTATTGTAATTTTATCGGGATTGTGTTATAATAGGCTTGGTAAATAATTAGTTATAAAAATATAAAAAATTAACAAATCTCCAAAGGAAGGATTGTCTGAACACAGTCAAATATTCAGGCATGGTGAAGATCATGGATATGGAAAATAAATTGTGGCAAAGCTATTTTGGTGCTGTCTGGGGAAAGGTTTGTTCAATATGGCACAATATCGGCGGGTTTGTTATGGACGAGAAAAGCGGAGAGTTTTATGCCGATGAAAACTGTCGTGCTCTTATGGGACTTAGAGAGAACACAGATTATGACAAGTTCAGAGATATAGTTGCATTGAACGGCGGAGGACGAGATCTTGGCCTGCCGTTGTGTATAGAACTTCTTGACACTCCAAGTGGCATTACCGCCGGAATAGTGTATCTGTCGAAAGAATATATGTCAAAAAGTGTTTTTGAAGGGCTCGACATTATACCACAATCAGAGCTTGTAAGACTTCTTGATGGAATGACACGCTCATCATTGCTTGCTCTTGTAAGATTTGATGGAGCAGGGAAGCTTTTGGATTCAGACTACTGCATAGGGGAGGCACTTAAGGCGGCTGTTACGGTTTTGCCTGAAAATACTGTGACGGCATTCAATTCAGACGGTCAGTTTTGGATATATGTTCCACGCTTTGGAGGTAAGCCTGAGGAGTTTGCTGACAATATACGTAAAGCGGTGAAGGAGTGTTGCCTGCCAGATGAATTTGGAGTGAGATCGTCTTCAAATCATTCGCTGTCTGTGACGGCAGGCATAAGCAGCGGCTTTGAAGTGCCAGCAAGACTCATGCACGCAGCAGGCTTTGCACTCTATGAAGCTAAGGCAAAGGGTGCAGGCAGTATTTGTTGCTTTGATCCTGAAAAATATGCAAAGCAGAAGAGTGATATCGAGAATATCAGGGCTTTTTCAGAGCTTCTTGATAAAAATCTGTTTACATATCATTTTCAGCCTATCGTTAGTTCTTCAACAGGCGAGATAGTCGCTTATGAAGCGCTTATGAGAACAAAGGGAAATATAGCACTCAATCCGCTTCAGATACTCAACTGTGCTAAAAATTTCGGCAGACTTTACGATATAGAGAAAGCTACACTGAAAAATACTCTTAAATATCTCAGCAAGCATCAGCTCGATTTTGAAAACCGCAGGCTGTATATAAATTCAATATCATCTCATGCTCTTGACGATAAGGATTTTTATGCGATCGTCAATGACTATGGCGAACTTCTTGAAAAGGTCGTTATCGAAATGACAGAGCAGACAGAGATCAGCGAGGACGACCTCGATAGAATAAGGGTGCGTCTTGAAAAGAACAATATGAGCCTTGCTATTGACGATTACGGCACAGGCTACTCAAATACATCAAATCTTCTGCGATATGATCCTGAGGTGGTAAAGATAGACCGTTCTCTCATTTCTGGCATTGACCAGAATCCTAAGGCTCAGAAGATAGTTTCAAAAATGGTGGAATATTTCCATTCAAGCGGATATACCGCACTTGCAGAGGGCGTTGAAACAAGCGAAGAACTTAAAACCATGATATATTTCGGCGTCGATCTTATTCAAGGTTATTATGTTTCCAAGCCGAAGCCTGTGCTTATCCACGATATCTCGGAAAATATCCGTGAGGAGATAGTGGCTTACAGTATCGAGGCTGGAGATAAAGATAAAAAGGTCTTCCACGCTGAGGATAATGACGTTATCGACCTTGCTGAGATGTATAAAAAAAGATATTCTGACATTTTTCTCGGCACAGGTACATTTACTTTTTCAGGAAAGGCTGAGGACGATCGTGCAGTGCCTCTGTCTGTGACAGTTGGTAGTGGCGTTGATTGCGTCATTCACTTGAAAAACGCATGGCTCACTACATATGGTGAACTACCGAACATAAAGCTTGGCACTGGCTCGAGAGTAAGGATAGTGTGCAGCGGTGAAGATCATATAGACGGCAGAGGCATTTATGTCCCAGAGGGATCATCGTTAGAGCTCGTAGGCTCAGGTGAGCTTTATGTCAGATCAGAGTCGAAGGATTGCTATGCAATAGGCACTGACAGCAGGCAGCCTTGCGGAAGGATAACTGTCGCAATGACAGGTATTCTTGATATAACTGCAAATGGCGACAAGTGCGTTGGAATAGGCGGAGGAGGCTGCAAAGATGGTATTGTCATTGCAGGCGGTGATATAGCTGTAAATTGCAGTGGCGATAGGTGCGTTGGTATTGGAAGCATCGACGGCGACGCAGATGTGACTATATCAAACTGTGGCTGCAGGCTAAAGCTTGCGGCAGGAATGTCAGTGGGCGTTGGTGCCGTAAAGGGCAGTGCTGATATAAGCATTTCAGACTATAACATGAGCTGTGAGCTTTCGGGAAATAACCTGACTGCAGTGGGAGTTATGAGTAACGGGACCGGAAGGATATGTATTCTTGATGGCAGGCTCAACATTTCCATGAAAGGAAGAACTCTCAACTGTGTGGGAACAAGGGACGGCGAGCTGGATTGTGAGCTTAAAAATACTGTCTTTAAGCTTTATTGCGAGGGCGGTTCTGTCTCAGGCATTGGAGATAAAACTGGTAAAGGTGACGTGACAGCACAAAGCTGTCAGTTCGACGTAATGTTCCTTACAGGCGATGGCTGGTGGCTTGGAAGTCCGAATGGTACGCTTTCAGTAGTCGACTGTAAGAAAGATATCAAGATAAACAAATAAGGCAAAGCCCATAGGCGTGCCTTGTGTGACGCTGCTTTAGATCGTCTGAAGCAGCACGGCTGATTTGTACGGAGGATCATGAGATGATGAATGATACTGCTAAACGCAGACGTATAAAAATAGGACTTTTGGTGAGCCACCTTGAAGATGATTTTGACGATGCGGTTGCAGAGGGCGCAATGATAGGCGCAGAGCAGTGCGACGCCGACCTCGTTATTTTTCCAGGCAGATATATAGATGGGATCTATGCCGACAAGCTGAGAACGGTGTATGAGTATCAGTATAATACTCTGTTCGATATGGCGGCGGCAAATAAGTTCGACGTTCTGCTTGTGCTTATCGGCACACTTGGAACATATCTTGACAACGAGCATAAGGTTCAGTTTCTGAAAAAATTTGCTGGAACGCCTGTTATAACTATAACGGCACATATTGATGGTTATCCTTGTATCATGCTCGACAACAGAACGGGAATGAAGGAGGCTATAGAACATCTTATAAAGGTGCATGGCTGTAAAAAGATAGGTATGGTAAGCGGACCTAAAACAAATGATGATGCCCTTGAAAGACTTGACGTTTACAAGGAGACTCTTGAGGAAAATGGTATCATCTATGACGAAAAGCGTGTTGCATATGGTAATTTTTCGAAATTCTGTGTTGACGAAGTCGGAAAGCTAATTGACGATAATCCAGAACTTGAAGCTATAGTTTTTGCAAACGACCAGATGGCAATTGCAGGCTATAAGGCTATGGAAGAGCGTGGAATACGTCCTGGTAAGGATATCCTTGTGACAGGCTTTGATGACGATCCAGTGGCTGAGGAGCTTAATCCGCATTTGACGACTGTCAAGGCTGACCCTTCTGAGCTTGGCTATCATGCCGTTCAGGAGGCTGTGAACTATGTTATAAATAAGGCTATAAACAACAATAAGATCTCTTCAGAAATGGTAAGAAGAAATTCCTGCGGCTGTCAGGGCAACTCAAAGTTAAAGACCATATCTTTTGGTCGCATATCAGATGATCCGGAAGCGTTTGCAAGAAGAATGAGCCAATTTTTGTTCAATAAATACAGTGCAAGTGAAACAACTGCGAAAATGCGAGAAAATTACGTCAAGATAATATATGCTCTTGATGATTATGCCCGTGAGGAAAATCTTGATAATGAGATCAAAAAAGACAAAGTATTAGAAATGGTCTCAACTCTTGCCAGTGAAGAATTTTTTAGGTTTGTGAACGTTGATGAGCTTTATGCTTCTGTTGAGTATATTCAGCAAAAACTTATCTCTCGTTTTGATAACGTGGAGAAGCATTTGAAGTTAAATCAGACTTTTATTCAGATATACAAGATACTGGCAGAACGCAATGCGAATTACTGTAAGGAAAAGCTTGAGGATAATGAGTTTCTTGCATGGCAGGCAAACTCTATCACAAGGGATATGCTTGTGTTTGAAGCTTATGATGACAGAGCATATGAGACCGTTGTGGATAAGCTTATGAGGCTTCATATGGAATCAAGCTTTCTATTCAGCTTCGAGCCTGCCATTATTCACTTTGGTACAGATAAGTGGCAACCGCCGGAATATATGTATCTCAAAGCCTATCACAATGGCTCTGACGCTATCCAGCTCCCACATGAAGAGCAGGCTGTAAAGTATACAGAGCTGTTGTCAAATAAGTATCTGCCAACAGACAGACGTTATACATTAGTGGTATCACCATTGTTCTCTAACGAGGAGCATTACGGAATACTGATGTGTGAGATAAAGCATGAGTATTTTAATTATTTGCAGTCGGTGACAGTTCAACTTTGTGCGGCACTTAAAATAATAACCTTGATGAAGCAGCAGGCTGTTACCCAGAAGCAGCTTAAAAAGAGCCTTATCGAGATCAAGGAGAACAATGAGCTTCTTCGAGATCTTTCAAGGCAGGACGCTTTGACGGGTTGCTACAATCGAAGGGGATTTTTTGAGGAGCTTCGTAAAAGACTCAGCAATGACAAAAACGAGGGTGAAAAGGCTATCATGGTCTTTGCCGACCTTGACTGTCTGAAAACCATAAATGATAAATTTGGTCACGAGGAGGGCGACTTTGCTATACTATCTGCGGCAAAGATACTTAAACACTCTTTTGGCAACAGTGAGATAGTGGGTCGTATAGGTGGCGATGAGTTCGTTGTATGTGCTTTTCTTGATAACGCAATAGATATCCCGTCAATGAGAAACCATATAGAAGCGGTCACAAGAGAATACAATATTAAATATGCCGCCGATAAGCCATATATAATCCATACGAGCGTAGGCGTTTATCCGTTCGTATGCAGTGCCACGCTTGAGATAGGAGAGCTTCTCAGCCATGCTGATATCCTGCTTTATGAGGAGAAAAAGCATAAGAGGAGCATACTTAAAAGCGATTATGAATAACATTTGCAGGCTGTCCGAAAAAGGCAGCCTGCTTTTTGTTTTTATGCTTGACAAAATATCATGGCTGTGATATAATAAAACATATTTTACGAAAGGAGCGTCGGATGACATGAGAATTACAAGAATATGGGTGAGAAACTATTAAACCGAATATCAGGCAGGTGCATTGGCACGAGCCGCTCCGACTCTTCCGTATAACGTTTTGGTTACACGCCTGAGGGTGTGTTTTTTTATGCCTGAAAAAGCCGAAGAGCGGCTTGATAACAGACATTAGGAGTGATTAATATGGCAGAAATGTTTGACAACACAATAAAAAAAGACCGTGTGCTGTTGGCGGCAGTGGATACAGGTTCGTATGACGTGGAGCTTTCCCTTGACGAGCTTGAAAAGCTGACAGAAACAGCAGGCGGTGAGGTGATAGCGAGAGTGACACAGAAAAGGCCGTCCTTTGACAGCGGTACCTGCATAGGCTCAGGCAGGCTTGAAGAAATGGCTGAGATATGCAGAAATGAAAATATTGACAGGATAGTTTTCGACTGCGAACTTACAGCCACACAGATAAGAAATATCGAGGACGTGTGCGGTGTTTTCACTATCGACAGAACTATGCTCATACTGGATATTTTCGCTCAGCGTGCGACTACTCGTGAGGGCAGATTGCAGGTAGAGATAGCACAGAACAAATACAGACTTCCAAGGCTTGCAGGCATGGGAACTAATATGTCACGTCTTGGCGGTGGTATCGGCACAAGAGGTCCTGGTGAGTCGAAGCTTGAAACTGACAAGCGACACATCAGAACACGTATTGCGGCACTTTCAGACGAGCTTAAGGAGATAGAGAAGCGTCGTGGGCTTATGAGAAAACGTCGCAAGAAAGACGGTGTTCTTACAGCGGCGATAGTGGGCTATACAAACGTAGGCAAATCCACACTGCTTAATTATCTTACAGAAGCGGGCGTGCTTGCAGAGAACAAGCTTTTTGCGACTTTGGAAACAACATCAAGGGCTATAGAGCTTCCTGACGGCAGGTCGGTGACGCTTATTGATACGGTAGGACTTATCAGACGTCTGCCGCACCAGCTTGTGGAAGCTTTCAAATCCACTCTTGAAGAGGCGGCAAGTGCGGACGTTATAATCCATGTGTGCGACGCCTCGGCTGATGACTGCGAGGAGCAGGCAAAAGTTACCCTTGAACTGCTCAAAGAGCTTGGCTGTGAAGGAATACCTGTGGTGACAGTGTTCAACAAGTGCGATAAAGTGCCTTATATAAACGAGCTTGACACATCAGGTGAAGCGGTGAAGATATCCGCCAAAAACGGCACAGACATTGACAGCCTGCTTGCGGCTATACAAAAGGCATTACCCGAAAACAGCGTAAGATGCAGGCTTTTTTTGCCTTTTGACAAGGCGGGTCTTGTGAACACCATAAGGCAGGAGGGCAGGATATTCAGCGAGGATTATACCGCTGAGGGTATCGTTCTTGACGCTCTTGTGGATATCAAGGTCTATCATCTTGTGGAAAGCTATAAGGTAAAAAATGAAGAATAAAGTGTTTTTCAAACGTTAAAAAAATGTAAACTCTCGGCAGGACTATTGACAAGCCCTGCCTGTGAGAGTATAATGAACGTGGTTAGCAATAACAAATAAATCGAAAGGAAAAAACAGAATATGTCTACTGTTATCATGTCTGCAGTCTTTACATACTTCTTTATGAGCTTGAGCTACTTTTATGGCTTCGAGTTTTTTTGGCGTGTGAAGAAAGCGACGAGATCAGAATAGGCGTATAGAGAAGTTTCTGTTTTTATATATGCGTTTATTATAAGCCGTGGCTTTCTTGTAAAAGAATGTCACGGCTGTTTTTATTGCCTATACAAATTTGATTTTCGGAGGAAAGTAACATGATCATCGTATTGAAAAACAATTCACAGGAAAAACAGGTAGAAGAGCTTTTGAACTGGCTCGACCAGTTCCACGTATCGACGAATCTGGTAGAGGGCGTTCATTCAAATGTTATCGGTCTTATTGGCGACACAACTCAGATCGATATAGAAGCAGTTCAGGCTAAGGAATGTGTTGAAAATGTACAGCGTGTTCAGGAGCCTTACAAGAATGCTAACAGAAAGTTCCACCCTGATAATACTGTTATCGACGTTGCAGGCAGAAAGATAGGCGGTGGAAAGCTTCAGGTCATCGCAGGCCCTTGCTCTGTTGAAACTGAGGAGCAGATAATCACAACTGCTATCGCTGTAAAGGAAGCAGGTGCAACAATGCTCAGAGGTGGCGCATTCAAGCCAAGAACTTCACCATATTCATTCCAGGGTCTTGGCAAAGAGGGCATCGACCTTCTTATTCAGGCTAGAAAGATAACAGGTCTGCCTATCGTTACTGAGATCATGGATCTTTCTGATCTTGACTGCTTTGCTGACGTTGACGTTGTTCAGGTAGGAGCAAGAAATATGCAGAATTTCACACTGCTCAAGGCTCTCGGCAGAAGCGACAAGCCAGTTCTTCTCAAGAGAGGACTTTCATCAACACTTCAGGAGCTTCTCATGTCCGCTGAGTACATAATGTCTGAGGGCAATCAGAACGTTATCCTCTGTGAGAGAGGTATCCGCACATTCGAGCCTGCCACAAGAAATACTCTCGATCTTTCAGCCGTTCCTCTGCTCCAGCAGAAAACACACCTTCCTATCACTGTCGACCCTAGCCACGCTACAGGTATCGCTTCACTTGTTGAGCCAATGGCACTTTGCGCTGTAACAGCAGGCTGTGACGCACTTGAGATAGAGGTACACAATGACCCTAAGAACGCATGGAGCGATGGTGCGCAGTCACTTACGCCTGCACAGTTCGCTGAAACAATGAAGAAAGTTAAGGCACTTTCCGAGTTCATGGGCAAGCCTCTTGATGTAAACGAATAAACAAGACATTGAAAAAGAGGTGTTTTCGCACCTCTTTTTCTTTACAAATATTCAGTTATGTGGTATAATGTTTTAGGACTGTAAATGGATAAAGTACAAAGGAGGAAGAACGATGAAACTTGTGCTTAAACAAAGGCTTTTTTCATGGTTTGACAGCTATGATGTGTGCGACGAATACGGTAACGCAGTTTTCAGCGTAAAAGGCAGACTCGCATGGGGTCACTTGCTGGAGATATACGACAACATGGGAAACAAGGTCGGCGTGCTGAAAGAAAAGGTGCTGAAAATTTTCCCTACCTTTGAGATATACATAGGCGGAGAGTATATGGGCTGTATAAAGAAAGAGTTCACCTTTTTTAAGCCAAAGTTCCATATAGATTTCTGCGGCTGGAGAGTGGACGGTGATATTTTCGGCTGGGACTATTCCGTTTATAGCGGTGCTGAACAGATAATGTATGTGTCAAAGGAGCTTTTGCACCTTACTGATACCTATGTCATAGACGTTTATGACGATAGCAATGCTTTGGCAGGATTGCTCATTGCACTTGCGATAGACGCCGAGAAATGCTCAGACGGCAATTAGGCTTTTATGATAGCTGTGTAAAAGATTGTACTGAAAGGTTTTGATATTAATGAAATTCAACTGCGAGCTTAAAAGGGTCGTGGACGATTCTTATGATATAGAAATAGGCAGAAAATTGCAGGATACGCTGGTCAGCGACCTTAAAGGCGGTCTTGTGGGAAAGATAAAGAAATTTGCCGTTGTAACGGATTCTATCGTTGTGGATCTCTATGGCAGAGATATTTATGACAGGCTCAACGCCGCAGGCTTAAAGGCTGAGCTTTTTGTGATACCTGAGGGAGAAAAGTCCAAAACCAGGCAGATGAAAGAGTTTGTTGAGGACTCTATGCTTGAAAAAGGCTTTCGCCGTGACTGCTGTGTGGTAGCCGTTGGCGGCGGAGTTGTAACAGACCTGGCAGGCTTTGTTGCAGGGACATTCGGCAGAGGAGTGCCTTTTGTGAATTATGCCACAACGCTCCTTGCGGCGGCTGACGCTTCTGTGGGCGGAAAAACTGCCGTTGATACGCCCCTTGCTACAAATCTTATCGGTCTGTTCAATCAGCCTAAGAAAGTGTATCTCGACATAGACACATGGAAAACTCTGCCTGAAAAACAGCTTTCAAGCGGTCTTGCGGAAACTATAAAGCACGGCTGTCTTGGTGACAAGGAGCTGTTTGAGTATCTTGAAAAGAACGTGGAAAAGGTGTTTGAATGTGACAGTGAAGCCTGCGAGTATATCGCAAAGAAAAACTGCGAAGTCAAGTACAAAGTGGTAATGAAAGACGAGAGAGAGTCGGGTCTGAGAGAGGTGCTTAATCTCGGTCACACTGTCGGCAGAGCTATCGAAACTGTGTCTGATTATAGACTATATCATGGAGAAGCTGTAGCTATCGGTATGGTGGCACAGGCAAGATTGGGCGAGAAGCTTGGCTTTATATCCCATGAAAATGAACAGCGTGTGGAAAAGCTTCTTGAAAGGGCAAAGCTTCCTACAAAAATACCTGACTATATTGACAGAAAGGTTCTTGTGAAAAAGCTTTATACAGATAAAAAGGTCCGTGACGGAAAGCTGAGATTTGTTTTCCAAAAAGAAATAGGCGAGATGATGTGCTTCGGTGAAAATCAGTACGGCAAAGAGATATCCGAGGAGCAGATAGCTGAAATAATCACAGAGATGTAACGGAGGATAGCGATGAACATAACTGTATTTCCGAAAAAACTCAGCGGACAGGTGACAGTTCCGCCCTCAAAAAGCGTTGCACACAGAATGGTGATAGCGGCGGCGCTGTCAAACGGCGTTTCTGAGATAACAAATCTTTATCCCTCGGTGGATATCCTTGCGACTATGGATTGCATGAGGGCGCTTGGGGCGAAAATAGATTTTGACGGCGACAAGGCTGTGATAGAGGGCATAAAGGATATTCCTGAGAGCGCAGTTTTGGATTGCTGTGAGAGCGGCTCAACGCTGAGATTTCTCATACCTGTTGCTTGTGCGCTTGGGGTGGATACTCAGTTCATCGGCAGGGGCAGGCTTCCGCAAAGACCTATCACACCATATCTTGATGAGTTTCCGAAACATGGCATAAGCTTTGAATATGACAACACCATGCCTTTTTCTGTGAACGGCAAGTTGACAGGGGGCAAGTTCTATGTTGATGGTGGAATATCCTCACAGTTTATCACAGGGCTTCTGTTTGCTCTGCCGCTTCTTGAGGAGGACAGCGAGATAATACTCACTTCTCATTTGGAGTCAAAGCCATATGTTGACATAACTCTAGGCACTTTGAGAGAGCATGGCTGTCAGGTTGAGGAAGCAGAGAACGGATATTTTGTAAAGGGCGGTCAGAATTATATGCCTTTCAGCGGCAGAGTTGAGGGGGATTATTCTCAGGCGGCTTTCTTCAAGGTGGCAAATTCTTTGGGCAGTGATATTGATATTGCAGGGCTTTCTGAAAAATCTTTTCAGGGAGATAAAAAAATTGTTGAAATATGCGAGAAAATAGTGTATAATAAAAATGGCGGTTTGCGGCCTTTTGACCTCGACTGTTCGGATATACCCGACCTTGTGCCTGTTCTTACAGTACTTGGAAGCTTCTGCGAGGGAAAAAGCTATATACGAAATGCCGCACGTCTTAGGATAAAGGAGTGCGACAGGCTTTCGGCTATCTCACAGTGCCTTAACGCAATTGGCGGAAAGGTAACTGAGCTTGAGGACGGATTGGAGATAGAGGGCGTTGGCTCACTGAATGGCGGAGAAGTTGACAGCTTCAACGACCACAGGATCGCAATGTCAATGGCGGTGGCTGCCACAAGATGTACTTCACCACTGAAGATAAACGGTGCGGAGTGCGTCAGCAAGTCATATCCCGATTTCTTTAAGGTATATGAGAGCATCGGAGGAGAGATAAGCCGTGAGCCTTAACGTGGGCTAGTACAAAAATTCGCACTGATCTGGCGGGTATCTGCCGTTATTTATACAGGCTTTATAAGCTGACAGGAGGAAGTAAAATGTCATCAACATGGAACAACAATATAGGCTTTACCGTTTTCGGTGAGAGCCACGGCCCTGCAATAGGCGTTGTTATGGATAATGTACCGCCGGGGGAGAGCATCGACCTTGACAAGATATATCAATTTATGGCAAGAAGAGCGCCTAAGCAGAACAAGACCTCTACACAGAGAAAAGAAAAGGATATGCCGCAGATAATGTCTGGCTATTTCAACGGCAAGACTACGGGTACTCCTCTTTGTGCGCTTATAGCAAATACAGACCAGCATTCACAGGATTATTCAAATCTTTCAAGGCTTGCAAGACCAGGTCACGCTGATTATACAGGCGCATTGAGATACAGAGGCTTCAATGATGTTAGAGGCGGCGGACATTTTTCAGGCAGACTTACTGCGCCCCTATGCTTTGCAGGAGCAGTGGCAGGTCAGATACTTGAAAAAAGAGGTATCTATGTGGGCGCTCATATCGCAGAGATCCATGGCATAAAGGATAAGGCTTTTGACCCTATCAATACCACTAAGGATATGATAAGGGAAGTTCGTGAGAAAGAGTTCCCGACTATTATCGACGTTCAGGGCAACGAAATGATAAAGGAGATAGACAAGGCAAGAAAGGATAAGGACAGCGTTGGCGGAATTATAGAATGTATCGCTATCAATGTTCCAGCCGGTATCGGCTCGCCTATCTTTGACGGACTTGAAAACTCTATAGCTCAGCTTATTTTCGGTATCCCTGCGGTAAAGGGTCTGGAGTTTGGTGCAGGCTTTAAGGTGGCGGAAATGACAGGTTCGGAGAACAATGACGAGTTCTATGTAAATGATAAGGGTCACGTTGTGACAAAGACAAACAATCACGGCGGAATACTGGGCGGAATAGCTTCTGGTATGCCTATCACACTTAGAGTGGCTTTCAAGCCTACTCCGTCAATAGCAAGACCGCAGGCAACTGTGGACTATTCAGCTATGAAAAATGAAACTCTCGAAGTAAAGGGCAGACACGACCCTTGTGTTGTTCCAAGAGCTGTGCCATGTGTTGAGGCGGCTGTTAATATAGCTTTGCTCAATCATATGCTTGAATACCCAAATTTTTAGAGAAATTTCCAAAGGAGGATTGATAGCTTGGTACAAAATCCTGAGGCTCATATATCAGAGAACATGAAGAACATTTCCGACGTGTATGAGGTTCAAATACTTCTGGCTTATTTTCTCGGTCAGATAAATCAGCTTTGTACGCCTAATCAGCTTACTGAGATAGCCACGGGCGAAGGCGTTGTGAATTATTTTGTATATACGGAAGCTGTCAGCAGAATGTTGGAAAACGGCACGCTGGAGCTTGCGGAAATAGAAGGCACGAATTACTATCGGCTCACTGAAAAGGGCATTGAGGGCGCTGAGAAATTCAAAAAACTTGTGCCGAAAAGTTTTAGAGATAAGATATATGCGGCAGGTCTAAGACTGTTCGTCAAGCTTAAAAACGATCGTGATGTAAGTTTTGATATAAAGCCTGCAAAGCGTGGTTATAACGTGCATTGCCGCTGCTGTGACGATGATATGGTGCTTATGGACATAACTCTTTACGCACCTGATCAGGAGCAGGCAAATTATATAAAATCGAAAATTCAGATGAATCCTACAGATTTCTATTGCAGAGTGGTGGACTATATAATCGAGAACGAGGAATATGTGCCGTCTGCTGCAGAGGAGCAGGGATTGTTCTAAAGAAAGTGGAGCCGTCTGGGCATATGCTCAGGCGGCTTTTGAAAAAAAATTTTATTTTTTTGTGACATTTCGGGAGAGAAAAAGTATTTATTATAAAGGGGTGATCAAATGGACGTCAATTTGAAAAATACGCCTTCAGAGATAGACAGGCTTATAGATAAATATAAAAGTACCGTTTATGGAATCGCTATAGCACGTCTTGGCTCAAAAGCAGATGCAGACGATGTTTTTCAGGAAGTGTTTCTTGCAGCTTATCGAAAGGGGATAACAGTCAAGGACAATGATGAGGAGAAGTTCTGGCTTATCAGGACTACTCTCAATCAGTGCAAAAAGATAACATTGTCAAGCTGGCGCAGGCGTACAGTTCCCCTTGAAGAAAGAAAGGAAGAGATAAGCTTTTTCAGAAGCCGTGAGGAAAATGATGTTTTCTGCGCTGTAACAGAACTGCCTGAAAAATACAGAATGGTGGTCTATCTTTACTATTTTGAAGAGGTGTCTACTGATGAGATAGCAAAGATAATGAAAGTACGCAGTGGAACGGTGAGAATGCAGCTTACAAGGGCAAGAGAAATGTTGAAAGAAAAGCTGAAAGGAGGATATTTCTATGAATAAGGAATTTTTCAGAGGCATGAAAGAGCAGATAGAGCCTGATGAAGAGCAGGTCGAGGAGCTGAAAAATAAGCTCAAAAATACTGCGGCGGTAAGCAGGAAACCTATGTGGATAGGCGGAGTATGTGCGGCGGCACTGTGTGTGGCAGTTGGAGCAGGTCTTTTTTTATCCGACAGCAAAACTGATAAAAACAGCATAAAGACAAGCGGCAGTTCATCAGTGCAGTACAATGACAGTTGGTCGCCTGACCTTATAAATAGAAATGGGAACGGCTCTGACGAAAATCAGACAGTAGCTGGTGGCGAAACAGAGGACAGCATTGCCGACAGTACACATGATTCAAAGATCGACAACAGCAAGACAGACGATACGCCCAATACAAACAACAATACGGGTGGAAATAGGCAGATAGCAGACAATGACCACATAAGTGACAACAATGGCGGAATTATTTCAGACAATAGTAATACAGAAAATACAGATAGTAATGCAAACGACAGCAAAGCGGAAACCACATCGTCCAAAGATGAAACGAAAGACCCTATAGAGTTCGATGAAAAAGACCCTGTATACCCTGAGATATATGTACAGGACGAAAGGCTTTTTGATATGACATTAAAGGGCAGGGCATTTGCATTCCCTGCAAAGTATAGTGATGTAGCGGATATGGGTCTTTGGGCGGCAGGTCTAAGTGGTTATTCTGAGAGCGTTGACCCGAAAAATTATGTGATAGCGGAAGATGATATGGAAACTTTTTTCAGTAATGGTGCAACAGGATATTCAGGAAGCATGACAATTGACAATAACACTTATGAGGAAGCGAAAGCAAGCGATTGTGATGTTATGGGATTGTTTTTGGATAACTGTCCTGAGTTCTCTATAGGCGGAATAAAGACTGGATCGACTATAGAGGAAGTGAATAAGACATTCGGTGTTAATTATACTAATGAATGCAGAACGCTTACTGTACATTCTCAGAACGGAGCTTTTACAGACAGCAAGGGTACTTTTACTTTAACAGTTGTATTTGCGTTCGATGACGGGGTAGTTTATAGTGTAGGCGAGTCAAAGATATATTCGACGTTCTTCTGATCGTCAATATTGTGTAAGTTTTGTACTGTTTCTGTGCAAAATAATGAAAATATCTATAAAAAACATAGAAACGGTACAAAACGCTTGACAAAATAGCATAAAAGTGATAAAATAAACAAGTCGCCTCGAGAGAGAGCGATAAAGGAAGAAGCGAAACGAAGGTAAAAGGTTCGGGAGAACAGGAGAGACCTAAGGAGTAGCTTGAAAAGAACTTCATAAAAAGTTCACAAAGAAAAGTCTTGACAAAGCTTAGCTAATATGATATAATAGATAAGCTGATTTAAGACAGCACATTAGAAAACACGAAAGATCGAAAGTCAAAAAACTTTTTTGAAAAAACTTCAGAAAAGGGGTTGACAAAAGATAAAAAGTGTGATATAATGTAAAAGTTGCACGACACAAAAGAGTGCAACGAAACAGCATCTTGAAAATTGAACAAAGACGAATAGTACGAAACCCTTGAGAGATTCTTTTGAGAAAAAGAATTAAAGGTCTAACATAAAGACGTAAAAGAAATGTACGTTCAGTGAAGTGAACTGAAACAGGATAACAAGAGCAGAGATGCTTTTGATATACAACTTTAATTAAGAGTTTGATCCTGGCTCAGGACGAACGCTGGCGGCACGCTTAACACATGCAAGTCGAACGAGAGAAGAGAAGCTTGCTTTTCTGATCTAGTGGCGGACGGGTGAGTAACACGTGAGCAATCTGCCTTTCAGAGGGGGATACCGATTGGAAACGATCGTTAATACCGCATAATATAATTGAACCGCATGATTTGATTATCAAAGATTTATCGCTGAAAGATGAGCTCGCGTCTGATTAGCTAGTTGGTAAGGTAACGGCTTACCAAGGCGACGATCAGTAGCCGGACTGAGAGGTTGATCGGCCACATTGGGACTGAGACACGGCCCAGACTCCTACGGGAGGCAGCAGTGGGG
>OHCW01000240.1_pt1 | contig 43840 bp, 45 predicted proteins | sample 1566781 | NCBI WGS metagenome assembly OHCW01 (sample SAMEA3879590, study PRJEB24766) | human gut metagenome | biome: human-associated habitat; feature: feces | place: USA | collected 1985/1987 | reverse complement strand
TGCCCAATTTACGCTATGAATTGCACCACAAAATCTGCAATTTACGTTATGGAACTCACGGTTATTGGAGGAGTGCCTATAAGATAAGGTCAAAACTCAATCTGCATCCCTGAAATAAATGAATTAGGACTTCTTTAAATAAATTTTAATAGAATAAAATAGAATGATTTGTTTACTAAAGAATTGTATACTTGAAATTGACAAATCTCTTTGAGCGAGGGATACTTCTTGTCCGAATGGTAAGAATATGGAACTGAAAAGAATAAAAACAATATGTCTTTGAACGAAATAATACATTTTTTCTTGACAACCTAACAGTTGTTAGATAAAATGCATCTAACAACTGTTAGGTGAAAGGAGACGCTATGGAAACAAAAGAACTTATTTTAAAAAAGGCGTTGGATATGTTTGCTAAATCAGGTTATGATTCTGTATCAATAAGAGATATTGCAAAAGCTGTGAATATAAAAGAAAGCTCTATTTACTATCATTTCAAAAATAAACAAGATATTTTAGACTCACTTGTAGAAAAGTTTGAGAGCCATATGAAAGAACTTACAGATATGTTGCAGGCATCAATGTCTGATTCACATAATGTTAACGCATTTTCATGGGATTGGCTACGGGAGTTTTATTTTGAACAATATTTATTTGATACATTTTGTAATCAAATGATGCGCTTTATGATGATCGAACAATTTCATAACGAAAATATGAGAATGTTGTATGAACGTTATCTATTTGAACTCCCTCATAAAATTCAAACACAATCATTTATGATGCTTAGCAAGCTTGGAATTTTGAGTGAACAACAAGCAATAAAAGTTAGTAATGATTTTTTTGCAAGTATTACAATGCTTACATTTAAATATTTATTAAATGGGAAATTGACAAAAACAAAAAAAGAAGCTTTTAGTGAAGAAACTTTCACATATATCAATAGAATGTTTCAGGAGGATTGAATATGTCAAATATATTAATTGTAGGCGCTAATCGGGGCATTGGTTATTACATGGCAATTCGTTTACTGGAAAAGGGAAACAACGTGACGGTTTTGGACATTCAAGACGACCACATAAGTGAATTAAAAAAGAGGTATCAGAATTCTCTTCTCATTATCAGATCGGATGCAACAGATGAGGATTCATTATCAGAGGGCATAAAAAAATCAATCAAAGAATTTGGAAATGTAGATATAGCAATTCACAATGCGTGCCTTTGTACGTTTGCTAATGAGCAAGATACAGGTTACGAAGTATACAAAAAAGTAATGGATGTCAATTATTTTGGAGCATTAAGACTTTCAAAATTAATTCTCCCATTTATGCGTGAGAAGAAAGAGGGTAGAATCATATTTACCAGTTCCGGTGTTGGGGTTACAGGCTTCGGTAATATATCACCTTATGCGTCTTCAAAAGGTGCAATAGAATCTCTTGCCAAATGTCTTGAGATTGAAAACCAAGATTATGGAATAACATTCCATATTATGCACCCGCCACTTACAAATACAGCATCTTCTTCAGAACTTCCCGTACCCAAAGAATTTATGGCCGATGCTGAAAAAATAGGAAAGGGACTTGCTGATCATGTTTGGTCAAAGAAATTCGTAATCTGTCATTCTTTCAGTCAATCATTACAAATGAAATTATGTTATTGTTATCCGCTCTATATGGGAAAAATGATGTGGAAAATGACGCAGAGAGCAATTAGAAGATAAGTTGTGAAAACCTGTCATTCTAGATTACGTGCGGCAGAACCCAATATAGGCACTTATCCCCTGACCGTGAGTTCCATAACGTAAATTGCAGATTTTGTGGTGCGATTCATGATGTTGATTGGGCAAATATAAGCGTCCTCTCACAAGTCATTCACAGCGTAAATGAAAGAAAAACGGTACAGACAAATATGATTTCCTTTGTGAGCCATGGAGATAAGACTCTTTAGAGGCTTATCGGAATGCCCGGCGAACAGGAACATCATATTTCGTCTGTACCGTTTTTCTTTTCATAAACCGATAAAATCACGACTTGCGAGAGGACGCTTATATCTGCCCCCTCACAGCCTATAAAAGCACCACAAAATCTGCTGCTCTATGGTAAGTTAAACTCCGGTTATTTATTCATAATCCTGCGGAATCCAGATTCCATCCTCGCTGTCAGGCTGGATCATTTTTACAAACCGCTCTGCGCCGTCCTCGATAAAAGTGATTTTTATATTGATACCTTCTTTCGAGCCGTCCTGTAATGCCTCCACTTGTACTTTGTTTTCGTTATCCAGCAGATTCAACAGATACTTTGCAGCCAATACCGGATCCTTTAGATTCTGATATAACATGGAACTGGAAAGCAGACTGTTCATAACCAATGCATCATACATGCCATTGACCGTGTAATCCATCGGTGTGCCATTAATTTGCGGATATGCCTCATCAAATTCCGTTCCTGATACAATATAATCCAGAAAACGGATATTCTCATCCGTCACTTTATAACTTCCATCTCTCTCCTCAAATGTAATATCTTCTTTCCACACCGTAACATGTGGATCAGATGTCCATGCATAGTACAAAATCTCTGCTGTGTTTTTTCCATCATAGGAGGTCGTGATCGTATACCCCTTCGAATTTTCATCCGACGTATCCCACATTGGCCACGGGCTTGACCATCCAAAGATGGTATCTCCTTCGTCGATCACAAGCAGCTGCTCCTTCATCATTTTTTTTCTTGCTCCATCCATGCACAAACTGTCAATCGCTGCTCCGTCCCTGTCACAAAATGCATCCGCCCAGGTTTGTAAGAAACTTTGTTGTTGTGCCCGAATCGCATCGGACTGCTTTTTTAATAAGGCATTTAGTTCTGATTCCTGATCAGCCAAAGAATCCTTCTCTGTGTTTAACGTTTGGTCAGTCAGACTGCTTTCTGATAATTCGGTTGCAATATTTTCTTCCACATTATCGTTCTTTTTCGGATTGGTAAGAAAAAGTGCTCCTATTATCACACAGAAAAGCAATGCTGCTGCAATCAGCCAGAAGGTCGGCTTTTTAAAATTCAGGATTCCTTTTACTCTCTGTTTCACACCCACTTCTCCAAATGCTAACGGGCAGATGGTGATCATTTTTCCCGGCACATGGAACGAAAGCAGGACAAGTGAATACTCTTTTTTCTGCTCTGCGCTCCAGTCCTTTATCACACGCTCATCGCATGCCATCTCAATGTCCCGGCAAAACAAAATGTACGCCAGCCAGCAGAACGGATTGAACCAATATACTGCAAACAGCACATAACCAAGTGGTTTCCACAGATAATCCAGCCGTCTGATATGCGCTTTTTCATGCGCCACAACATTTTTTATCTGAACTTCTTTTAACGATGATGGCAGATAGATCCGAGGATTTAACACTCCAAAAATAAATGGTGTCTGGATTCTGTCACAAATATAGATATTTCCTTCTATGCGGACGGATTCTCTCACTTTCCTGCGAATATGTACATAACTGACTGCTGCATATACGAGCAAAACCGCTACACCGCATAGCCAGATAGATGCAATCAGGTTCATCGGGTTTTGCGCCGTCTCCTGCTCCGGAACTGTGATACCCTCAAAATAATATTTTGCAAGATACCGGTTTGCCGTGTTGTCTAAAGCCGGCATTTCTGCCAGAACCTGCGATGTTACCGCACCTGCTTCAATGCTTACAACCTGTGCGTTTGGTGCGAGGCTAAATGTCGTCTCTAATTGAAACGGGCACAGCAGCCGGATTCCAACCAACGCCCACAAGATACAGTGAATCCACTTCGGCGATTTCCTCAGCAGACAGCGTGCCAGCACCACAACCACGATCAGCACACTGGCAGATATACTCATGTTCAACAATTTCAAAAAGAGTCCTGACATTTTCAGCCCTCCTTTCCAATAGCATCGATCATTTTCTTTATCTCGTCCACCTCTGATTTATTTAATTTTTTTCTCGTTGTGAACGCGGCAAGAAACGCCGGAAGGGAACCTCCAAAGTTTTCCTCCACAAATTTTTCACTCTGGGCAGCGTCGTATTCCTCTTTCGTCATCCGGGCGGAAACCATTCCTTTTTCGTTCTGAAAGATTCCCCGTTCGCACAGCCTCTTTAAAACCGTGTAAGTGGTCGACTTTTTCCAACCAAGCTTTTGCTCACATAATTTCACCAGCTCACCGGACGGAAGCGGTTCATTGCTCCATATGATTTCCGCAAACTGCGATTCTACTACCCCTAATCTTAATTCTTCCATTGTTACCTCCTCGGTCTAATACTTGTAGACTTGTTGTTTTTAGTCTACAGTCATTAGACCAATTTGTCAAGAAAAAATCCACAGATATGTGGAAATCCATTTCTTTTTTCCTCATATCTGTGGATAAATAAATTTTTATAAATTTGTTTCCTTCCAAAATCACTCCCACAAATCGCCCCAGATATCCGTGCACAACTTTGTACAATATTCTCTGGAAAAATTTGCGTCCTGTTCTATGATTGCATTTTTTCCTGCCATTTCATCTGTATAGTCTCTCAGAAAGTAAGTGGTAACTCCGCCATGCCCCTGTTCCACCTGTGTCACAAGTGCATTCACGCCATAGTCTGTAATAAAGCCCTCACCATTTTCATCCAGTCCGATTGTGACTTCCGCCATGCCACCGACCATGCGGTTAGCGATCCCATCTCCACTACTCGAAGTCCAGTTTACATAATTCCCAAGCGAATAGTAAACGAGTGTCTGGTTTCCGGTTGTCTCATCTGTCACCCACTCAACAGGCTCGATCACATGAGGATGCGTTCCTATCACCAGATCAACGCCATTTCTAACAAAAATCTCTGTCCATTTTTTCTGCATGCTGTCTGGCTGCAAACTGTATTCTGTTCCCCAATGCGGGCACACTACAACAAAATCCGCCTGTTCTCTGGCGGAGGCAATGTCACTTACGATTTTTTCCTCATCTAAAAGATTGACTGCATATGGCATATCCTGTGGCAACGCAATTCCGTTCAGACCATATGTATAATTTAATACTGCAATTTTTATTCCATTCTGCTCTAAAACGGTAACGATATCCTGCGCATCCTGACTTTTATTAATTCCAAGAATTTTTATGTCAGGATATTTTTTCTCCCAGTTTGAAAGGCAATTTGTAATTCCTTTTTTCCCCTGATCCATCGCATGATTTGTTCCATGCAAAATGACATCAAATCCGGTTTCTGCCAATGCATCCGCCACCTCGTAAGGTGCATTAAAGCTTGGATAACCAGATACTCCCAGTTCCTCTCCGCCAATGATAACTTCCTGGTTGACAATCGCAATGTCTGCCGCCTGCACCTCCTCTTTCACATTAGCAAAAAGACCGGAAAAATCATAAGAGCCATCCTCTGCCTGACAGCTTTCTTCCACCGGAGTGTGAAGCAGAACATCCCCAACCATGGCAAGTGTCACGGTCGGACCTGAATACACATCTGAGATTTCCGGCTCCTCGGTTGTAATATCCACAGCCTGTTCTGTCTCTGCCTGAATGTTATCCACGCTTTCTGTATTTTCGACTTCGTTATCCACGGAAGCTTCCTCTACATGGTTGAAACTGTAGATCATTTCCTGCCTGTCACACCCCGATAGCGTGAACATGGCAAGCAATATCATTGGTATCTTTTTCATTTTCACCTCCTACGAAAGCAACGCCTGATACACATCCCTCTTACTGATCCCACGGTCTTTTGCCACAAGTTTCATTGCCTCTTTCCGTGCAATGCCCTGGCTCTCATATACCTGCATATGTTCCTCTAATGTCATGGATTCCCAGTTTTTCTTCTCTTCCTCGGCAATCTCCTCAAAACTCTTTCCCTGCAAAACAAGGACATACTCGCCGCGTGGTTCGTTTTGCTCATAATAGCTGAGACTGTCACCTAACGTTGTCTGCATTTTTTCCTCATATCGCTTTGTAAGCTCCCTGCAGATTGTAAGCTTTCTGCCGCTTCCAAGAACACTCTCCAGTTCCTCTAACGTTTTCACAAGATGGTGCGGTGCCTCATAGATAATGATGGTTCTTGTCTCATTTGCAAGCCCGTCTAAAACAAGCGCCCGCTCTTTCTTATCTCTCGGCAAAAATGCTTCAAACGCAAATCTTCTGGTCGGAAGCCCGGACATGGTAAGCGCCGTGATACATGCGGCTGCCCCCGGCAGAGACGTCACCTCAATACCTTCCTCATAGCAGATGCGCACGAGATCTTCCCCCGGATCAGAAATCCCAGGTGTTCCGGCGTCCGTAATAAGTGCAATATTTTTCCCCTCCCGCAGCTTGTCCACCAATTGGTATGCCTTGTCAATTTTATTAAATTCATGGTAGCTTGTCATAGGTGTTTTTATCTCAAAATGATTCAGCAGTTTGATGGAATTTCTCGTATCTTCTGCTGCGATCAGATCAACCTCTTTTAACGTGCGAAGTACCCGATAGGTAATATCCTCAAGGTTTCCAATCGGTGTTGCGCACAAATATAACTTTCCTGCCATCATTATTCTCTCTCCAATATCCTCCCGGAAGTATTTTTCAATTTATCTTTTTGCATAGATCAAAATGATAATGTTCTGAATATTTGTTACGAAGCAATATGAATGAAATGGTACAACTAACAAAAAACTAAATTATATCTGTCCGCTGCGCATCAGTCATTTTTCGCATGATTATAAAAAAAGCACACGTAAATATAATGCCTTTCATCATTGTGGTTGTTGTAAGTGCCCACCATATTCCCAGAATTCCTAGCACACCACTACTTAAAATAATTGCAAGCGGAATACGAAGCGATGTGAATACAATACTAATCACACTACACAGGCGAGTCCTGCCAAGTCCTGATAATGCACCTACTGTCATCAGCTCAACACATAAAAAAGCTTCGCTGTACCCGACAATGATCAAATAGTCAACTGCTGTTGCAATCGCTGTCTTCTCATGGAAAAACACGCTTGCGATCGGTACTGGAACAACTACAAACACAAGGGTGATCAAAATTCCCCATATACCAACGGTGCACAACGATGCTCGATATCCCTTCTTCACACGTTCGGTTTTACCAGCACCATAGTTTTGACCGATAAAAGCGTTCATAGCTGCGCCAAATCCATCTGCCGTATTCCATGAGATTGATTCAATCTGACCACCCACACGCTGCGTAGCGATTGCCTCTGGACCAAAACCAGCTACCATGCGTGTCAATACCATAGAGATAAAACAATACACCATACCCTGAAGTGCAGTAGGAATACCTATTTTGCAGATTCCCTGCACATATTCCAACGGAATTTTTACAAACAAGCGAAGACCTTTCAACACATTTTCCTTCTTCTGTAATATAACTCCAAACAGCATAATCATTGTAACAATTACCTGTGCCAAAACAGTTGCCATCGCTGCGCCTGCCGCTCCAAATCTCTGAAATGGTCCCGGTCCAAGAATCAAAACAGGGTCCAGGATCATATTCGCCGCCAAACCAAAAAGATTTGCAATAAAAGGAGTTTTAGAATCTCCCTGAGCCGTATATATTCCCGTTAATGTGAATGATAAAAATGAAAAAACAATGAATCCGCATGCAATCTTAGTGTAATCCAACGCAGCACTCAATGTTTCCGCATCATCCAGCTTGAAAAATCCAACCAGCTGATTTGCAAATAGTGCTACAATGATCCCATATGCGAGTCCCATCAATAATGCCAACTGCATCGCTGTCTGTGCATATCCATGTGCCTTTTCCTTCTCTCCTCGTCCTATGCACTGTGCAATCTGTACCTGGCCTCCCATTCTTGCCATCGAAGCAAGCCCCTGCGAGAGCCATGTAAACATACCTCCAACGCCTACTCCGGCAACCGCCTTGGCGCCTAGCAGTCCAATCCATGCCATATCGGTAATATTATATAATGTTCCTAGAAATGACGATGCCATAATCGGAATCGCAAGTTTCGTTAATGTCTTTAAAATTGGTCCTTTTGTTAAATTTCCTTCCATTCAGTCCCTATTAATTCCTTTTCCTTTGTATTTCCTTCTGCATGACGTTCTATTTCTGTACATAAATTTTTCAATCATTTTATACATACTTTACCTTTTATCCCTCTATCTTTGTTTCTGCATTTACTCTTTCTTCTCCATCATCTTCGGAATCACAAAATATAGCGCAATTCCGAGCGCCACGATTCCAAAAGAGATAATCTGTGATGTGGAAAAAATTCCTAAGCTTCCACGATAATCATTTCGTAAAAATTCGATCAAAAATCTTCCCACTCCATAGAGTACCAGATAACCTGCTGCCACTCTGCCCGGCTCTGGCTTCTTAGATGCATACCACAGTAATACGCCGCAGATCAGAAAATCACCTGCGGAAGAGATCAGCTGCGTCGGAATCAGGCTTACACCGTTTGGTGCAAAATCAGAATGCGTAAAGGTAATGCCATACCACGCATGCGTCTCTCTTCCATAGCAGCAACCGGCACAAAAACATCCAATACGCCCAAATCCCTGTGCCATGGAAACTGCAGGCATCACAAGATCAAAATAAGAAATAAAATTTTCTTTTTTGATACGGCAATAGACATAACTTGTCACAATTCCACCGATAATTCCACCATAAACGACGTATCCGTTTTTGAAATCCCATAAAATAGATGGATCTTCTATAATTGCCGGAAGTTCTACAATATAATAGAGCAAGCGGCAGCCAACCATTCCACCAAGCAACGCACATAAAAAAATACCAAAAATCGTATCCTCATTTAAGCCTCTCTTCTTTCCCCTGTAATTACATAGGAAAAGTGCCGAAGCAAATCCAATCGCAATCATCAATCCATACATATAAATCGTGATCGGTCCAAGCGTTATCTTATTAAACATATTACCCTCCTTGTTTACCAGACTTATAAACTGATAATTACGAAACTCTCATGCCGTAGATTTAATTGTGCTAAAATAACAAAAGCTTGAGAAGACACTGGGGAGCCGCCGGTTCTTGCATGGCAGACATAGCAACTTGCTGTGGCTGGCATGTTAGTACCGCTGCGAGCGACACGTAGCGAAAGCGTGTCTTCGAAAATTTTGTTATTTTATCACAATCTTCATGCGCCGTATTGAGTTTCGCACTTAATATTAATATCCATAAATGTCATAAATCTCATCCGTATACACGCCCTGCTCCTTGTATACAATGAGCGGCTTTTCCACTGTCACACGGGATTTTCCTCCGCGCAATCCCTCGATCAGCACCATATTAGGTTCCTTATCAATATAAGGATATACCAGGCGCATACGCTTCGGCTCTATCTTATATTCCACCATTTTACTCATGATCTCTGCCAGACGGAACGGACGGTGTACCATATAAAATCTGCCTCCCGGCATAAGCATTTTCGCGCTCTCCCGCAAAATATCGTCCAACGTGCACAAAACCTCATGCCTTGCGATCGCTTTTGCTGTGGATGGCGAGTTTTCCCCATGAGTGCCGATCATGTACGGCGGGTTTGTTGTGATGACATGAAAAGAAGATGCTCCAAAAATATTTGAAGCATCCCTGATATCTCCTGTGACTACTTTGATCTTATCCTCGAGATGATTGTACGCGACACTGCGTCTTGCCATATCTGCGCTTTCTTCCTGAATCTCTAACGCTGTAAAATCTGCTGCGTCCGTCTTTGCTTCCATTAAAATCGGAATAATTCCGGTGCCGGTTCCAAGATCCAGTACTTTTTCCCCTGCCTTTGCTTTCGCAAAACCGGATAATAGCACAGCGTCCATGCCAAAACAGAAACGCGCCGGATTCTGGATGATTCCATATCCATTGCGTTGCAGCTCGTCCAAACGCTCTCCTTCATGAATCAGATTATTTTGTATCATCAATCTTTGACTTTCCTCCACGGTCTTCTAATGCAGCCAGCTCTTGCATTTCCTCGGCAGTAAGCTTCACATCTCTGCGTCGTTTTGGTTTGAATTTCAACTGATCTGCCTGATATTCCCGCAGTTCCTTCTCATCGTTGACTTCCACTAAAACTTTTACAAGCTGGCGAAGTACATTTACAGAAGAAACTTCGCCCTTCAAACCATCATCCGTTGTGACATAATCACCAACATTTGGCAGACGGCTGTTGAGATACTCGTATGTCTCTTCCTCATTTTTCAGACAGCACATCAGTCTGCCGCACACGCCGGAAATCTTGGTTGGATTCAGGGAAAGATTCTGCTCCTTCGCCATTTTGATTGATACCGGTGCAAACTCGGAAAGGAATGTGTGACAGCACAGTTGACGTCCACAAATCCCATATCCTCCCATAATCTTTGTCTCATCGCGGACACCGATCTGACGCAGTTCGATTCGTGTGCGGAATACTGCTGCAAGATCTTTTACCAGCTCACGGAAATCAATTCTTCCGTCTGCGGTAAAATAGAACAGCAGCTTGTTATTATCAAATGTGTATTCTGCTTCCACTAACTTCATATCCAGCTTGTGTTTTGCAATCTTTTCCAGACAGATCTTAAACGCCTCTTTTTCCTTCTGGCGGTTCTTCTCTACCTGCTTTTCATCCTGCTCAGTCGCAATGCGGATGACCGGTTTTAATGGCTGGACGACGCTCTCCTCGGACACTTCCCTCGGATCGGTCATGACAGTTCCCATCTCTACGCCTCTTGCAGTCTCTACAATTGCATGCATGCCTGCTTTTAACTGTAACTTTCCGGGTCCGAAATAATATATTTTACCTGCATTCCGGAAACGGATTCCTACTACTTTTACCATTCTAGTTCTCCTTAATTGTCAGCAGTAATAACTCAATCACCAGATCAAAGTTTACGTTTGCGTCCAGACGTATCTGGGCTTTGCGCAAAGCTTCCAAAATACTGTTGATTCCATTGTAAGAGCTTTTTTCTGCCTGTCGTTTTATGTCGTAGACCTCATCCTTGAAAATAAGGCCATTTACGTCACCTGTTGCTTTAAAATATAATACGTCACGATACCAGATCATCATCAGATCAAAGTAATCGTTAATTTCTAATTTGTAATCTGCGATCTGCTTTACCGCAGCGGTCATCTCATAGAGATCAATATCATCGAGACGCTTGATCAGCTGCAGTGCGCTTGCCTTCATCTCATTAAAATCATCAGAGGACGCAAGCTGGATTGCTTTTCCCACATTTCCCTGTGCAAATGCCACACACACATCCGCCTGATAGTCAGGGATCTGATACTTTTCCATCAGGAACTTTTTGATTTTCTCATCCGGCACAACTTTAATATTCAACGTCACGCATCTGGATAAGATCGTTGGCAGAAATGTGTCCGCATTCGTCGTCAAAAGCATGATGACCGCATATGCCGGCGGCTCCTCGATGGTTTTCAGCAGTGCATTCTGTGCCTGCTGGTTCATCTTCTCCGCCTCATCAATGATATATATCTTGTGCTCACTGCTGTATGGTTTCACATCAATATCATTATTTACCTGTGTACGGATATCATCCACAGAAATGGTATTTGGCTTGTCGTGGTTTACATAAATAATATCCGGCTGATTATGTCCCAGTGCCTGTCTGCAGGAATGGCACTCCATACATGCCTCTTTTCCATGCTTTTCACACTGCAAAGCCATTGCAAATGCCTCCGCCAGCATCATTTTTCCGGATTTGTCCGGTCCATTGATGATGTACGCATGGGATACTTTATCCATCCCGATCGCGTTCTGTAAATGCTCTATAATCTGCTCATGTCCGATAATATCTTTAAATCCTGCCATATGCCGCTCCTTTAAGTCAATATATCTAACAACAATCCACGGATCTCACCTATCCTGCTCAGGATCGCAATGTGATCCTTCTCATCCTTCACAAGCTCCCTTGCCAGTTCATCCAGATTTGAATCGATCAGCCGGATCAGTCCATACACTCTGTGCCGTCCTTTGCGGTCTAAGAAATTCTCTCTGGAAAACTTGTGTGAACGATACACCACCTCATTTAAAAAGTCTTTGATCAGTCCACGGTATTTTTTCATATCGCGGATATCCATATGCTGTGCAATACGGTTCCCCTGTGCCGTGATATCATTCATCAAAAGATCGACTTTTGCCTGAAGATCTGCATCGGTGATGGCACTCGCCAGAGTGAATTTGAATGTTCCATCTCCAGTTTCCGTTGTCACTGTATCAGGTACCTGTGTCACCTGTGCTATATTATTTACTTTAATATCCACCAATGCCCACCTTCTTTCCTACCTGTTTTCTAAAATTACTCTACGGATTTCTTCCTCTGTCTCATCGAGATCCTGATTGACAAATCTTCTTGTAATTCCGGCTTCGTTTAACTTTTCCTCAGAAAAATCTTTCGCATCTGCCAGAAATCTGCGGCAGAGTTCCTCATACTTCGGGCTTTCCTGCATACGCTCTCTGTTTAATGCCCGGCTCAGGCGTTCGCCGTCTTCCACTTCTATATAAATCGGCACGACTTTCTCTTTTCCAAAGTAATCACGAATCTTTAAATAAGATTCCAGCGTTCCTATGATCAGATAATTCTGATGTTCCAGATCGATCTGGTCATCATTCACGGTAAAATATTTCCAGATCCCATGGATGGTATCATAAGCACGAAGCTCGATAATACGCCCTTCACGCTCCAATTCTTCCACTTTCTTCTCATCACAGAAAAAATATTCTACCCCATTTTTCTCCCCGGCACGCACCGGTCTTGTCGTATATGGAACAATGGTCTTTAATGAAAGACTTTCATCTCCCAATATCTTTTTAAACAGGGTATCTTTTCCCGTGGAACTTTTTCCCATGATACAATATATTTTACCCATTTTTCCTGCCTCATTTAGTATAATATAGTCTTTAAAAATATACAATCTTTAGAATTTTTTCGTTACTGTTCACTCGTTCCACACGCAGTCCAAGTGATAAGCATTCCTCAATATTATCTGCCAGGCGCTTCGTGATGATCTCTCCCGGAACGATCATCGGAATCCCCGGCGGATACAGATAAATCGTGTCCGCAGACATATTTCCGACTGCTTCCTCTAACGTTACTTCTTTATAAGGAAGCTCCTCCGCCTGATAAATCTGCATTTCACGCGGATATTTCTGATATATTTTCTCAATAAAGGAATGATACTTCTCATCACTTGTCGGATTCTTCAAAATTTTGTTTCCATTTGAAACGTCCTCTGCCACCTTTGCATCGATCTCATGCAATGCGCCTGCCAGACGCTCCAATCCTTCGTCCTCATCCATCAGACTTGTCATTCCCAGCACATAATAACCGGAAACCATCTCCATCTGTAAATGGTATTTTTTCAAAAGGATCTGATGCAGCTCATCCCCTGTCATCCCGGCTCTATCCGCAAAAATGACCAGTTTGGAATCATCCCAGTCAAATGCTTCCCCAGTGTCCAGATCTTCCTCCTGCATGACATGCAGGTATTTTAAACCGGCTGTTTTCCCATAAAAATCCGTCAGACGCTTCCTGTATTCTGCAAAGAGCTGCTGCCCATGTTCTGCGATCAGCCGGATACATGAATCCATTCCTGCCATGAAAATATAGGATGGTGAACTCGTCTCGTAAATGGACAGATACCGCTCCACCCGCTTCTCATCAATGAGATCAGACGTCAGATGCAGCAGCGCTGTCTGGGTAAACGACGGCAATGTCTTATGTAAACTCATAATCACTGCGTCTGCGCCAAGTTTTACGGCATTTTCCGGGAAACCGCCTCCGAATCCAAAATGTGCTCCGTGGGCTTCATCCACGATAAGCGGAATCCCATGTTCATGGCACACCTCTGCAATCTTTGCCACGTCTGAAACAATCCCCTCATACGTCGGGGAAGTGAGGATCACTGCCACCGCATCCGGATTTTCATATAGCGATTCCTGCACCTGCTCTGCTGTGATCTGCCCCTGGATTCCATTTTTTGTGATAGAAGGATACAGATATTCTGCCTGCAGTTCATTCATATATAATGCATGATAGACTGCTTTGTGACAATTTCTTGCGACTAATACCTTGTCCCCGCGCCTCGTGGCAGCACTGATGGCAGCCAGCAAGCCACAGGTACTTCCATTTACAAGAAAAAAGCACCGTTTTGAATGGTAAAGCTCTGCTCCGCGCACTTCGGCTTCCTTTATCATACCGGTCGCATGATGCAGATTGTCAAATCCGTCAATCTCCGTGATATCAATCTCATACGGATTGGGAAACGACAGACTTTTTCTTTTATGTCCCGGCATATGGAACGGATAATAGTCCGACTGCGCATATTCCTCTAAATCATCTATCAAATACTTCATGTAAGCCTGCTCCTGATGTTCGATATCCATATCAGTATATCATACCAGATACATACCGATATACCTTAGTATAACACACTTTCCCCGCAGATTCAGCAACGACTTGCATTACCATCCACTCATTACTCTTGAAAAAAAAGTATTTCCTATGCTATAGTATTTTAGATTGCGGATCAAACAATAACATTCCGGAGGTATAGTATGGAAAATGCGCTTGTGATCCTCTGTGGCGGAAACAGCACACGGATGGGAACTGATAAGGCTCTCCTTCCTTTTGGGGACACCTGTTTAATTGAATATCTTGTCAGAAAATTTCAGCCGTATTTTTCCAGGATCTATCTCTCGGTAAAAATAAAGGGGGATTACTCCCATCTGAAGCTTCCCGTAACTGAAATCCCGGATATCTATCCGAATCAGGGACCAATGTCCGGCATTTTTTCCGGCTTATCCATGATCGATGAGGAATGCGCATTTTTTATGTCTGTAGACACCCCGTTTCTGGAACCGAAAACAGGACTTGCCCTGCTCTCAGAGCTCGGTGACGCCGATATCTGCACACTTGAGGGAAAGGCTTCTTATCTCGAAACTGCAACTGCAGCCTACTCCAAAAATTGCATTACAACCATCGGAAAATGTCTCCTGCTCCACCAGCTCACGTTCAATACGCTGCGGGAAAAATGCAGCACCAGATACGTGACTGAGGCTGCGATCGCCGAGGCTGCACCGACACCGATCGATATCCAGTACTATAATCTGGACACCAGAGACAATTATTATCATGCGCTTCGTATTTTAAGCGGAATTGTACCGCCAGATTCTTCTCAGGCGTTGATTGAATATTTTAAAGACACCAGAGATTTATTTTTGCATACAACTCCGGTGATCTCCTTTGTGGCAAAACCGGGAACGATCATGACACCTCTCATTGAGCGGCTGCTTCCTTTATTAGAGCGTGAGGGGTTAAAAGTCGTTCACCTCATCAAAGAAGATTCCTCTGTCGTATTCAAAAACGTCTTTTTTGAGCCGACTCTGGAAAATCTCTCCTCGTCGCTCTCCGGTGCCGACCTTGTTCTGACGGAAAATTTTGGAGCAGATGCGCCGAATAAAATTGAAATTCTGCGGAAATACTGGTCGGAAACACCGTTATCTGACGAAAAAGATCTGATCGCTGTATTTGCTGATTTTCCATATCATGCAGAGACTACCCTTCCGGTCTTTGATCTGAACAAACCAAAAAATATTGTCACATTCCTCCGGGAATATCTGGGCAGACAATAAAACCAGAAATAAAGGCTGCCTGTGGGCAGCCTCTTATAAATATCGTTCCAGATCCGGCATCCAGTCTCCAAAGAAAACCTCATCTCTGCACATTGCATTCCAGACAGGTCTCAAAAACAAAACAATCCGGTGCAATACTGTTTCCCAGGAAACATTCTCCATTCCCTGCTTTCTAACATATTTTTCCCACCGTTTTTTCATATAAGTGTAAGTATCATAAGATTCCAGCATTTCAATCCTTTTTTCCTGTGGAATCACTTCCTCTTTTTCGCAGAAAAAAGAGAGTGTCTCGTAAATATGTCGTCCATCGACAGTTTCTTGCTTCAGCAGACGAAATGTTGTATCATATACCTCCATAGAAGGAATCAGTTCCAGATATTTGAGGATTGTAAAAAGTTGTTCTGCCAGATATGTTTCAACCGGAAAATGTTGATACGCTGCACATTTCTTCTCAAAAAATACAGACTGCAGCTCCTGTTTTTCCGGCTTTGCTGCATCATATACCAATGGACTAATACGGATGGTAAGCGGAACCTTCATTTCCTCCCATTCTCCAGTTATGTAAACCAGATAGTCCTGTTCCTCTTTTTCCACAGAATAATTCCAGCGGATATGATATTCCCGTTTCGCGCAGATCGCCTCTGCAAAATCAGTGATCCACTTTTCGTCCAACACCTGCTGCTCTTTTCCTTCATCCTGTCCGTATACAAAATGAAGTGGCTTCTGCCACTCCTTCCGATAACCGTCGATACTGAAATCCTCACGGTCTTTCAGCCATAACCGCTTTGCAAAATCGGTTTCCAGAATCTGGAACATCAATGTTTCCTGCAAAAAAAATTCCAGCAGATCTGCAAATGGGATTTGATATTCTATGCTTTTTTCTTTTAACTTCTTCTTCGTAAGTAGGTTCTGTTCCATTTAAAGCCAGACTCCAATCATATTCTGAACTTTTTTCACAACTTTACGCTCTTTTGCATAATACATCAGTTTTGCAATATCCTTCTTTGGATCTTTTATGTAAGCCATCAGTCCTTCTTTGAATCTTTCCCGATCCATCTTGTCTTCGTATTTTAAGCATTCACAGATCAGTCTTTCCTTTTCAAAAATCCGGACTGTCACATTGGAAAGCTGTATTTCTGTCACTCCAAGCTCCAAAGTATCCGGCTCTGCATACATCGGAATGATCTTCGGATAATCCATTTTAAACCGTGATTTGGAAGTATTCTTATCCACCGCAAGCCGCCAGCCATACGGTTTCTTTTTGATATAGCCATACGCATATAACGCATTCTCCAGATTCAGCACGCAGTCCGGAAACAGCTTTGCCACAAGCTCCTCCTCCGTAAAATCACTGAGATGAACTGCATAATAACCGCTTTTTACGCGCAGAATATCCCCTTTTTCCACAAAATCAAGGATCCTGCGATAATCGATCCCCAGCCCGGCGAGCTGGCTCTTTTTTACAATTCCGCCATTATCCAATATAAACTTCCTGACTCTGTCTAACAGCAACTCTCTTTTTTCACTGACTGCATATGACTCCGACATGCTTTATCTCCATCTTCTGCGTCTTCTACGTTTTTTTCTGATTCTTCGTTTCTGATCTTTTCTGTCTCTACGAACGGCTCTGTTGTGTTTGATAATATAGTAATTATCGTAAAAACGTTTTAAGAAAAATAAAAGTACACCAAGCAAAATCACTGCAACAATGAGTAAAACCACAACAATCGGTTTCACCTGCACCGTGGAGACTGCTTCCTGTTCCTCCTCCTCGGTCGACTCATTGTCAAATGCGTAGCCTTCTACGACCACGCCGGTTGTCTTAATATCTGCTTTTCCTACATTTCTTCCCGCATAAGTATACGTGATGCTCCCTGCAATCTCCGGGTCGCTGTCATTATATTCCACGGAAGATGAGGTGTCTGAAAATTCTGCTGTTTTCGGCAGAACAATGACGGCCTCTTTATCAAGCTCCACAAATGGCGCAATATTGTTCAGATTGCCATTATCCACCGTTGCCTCTGCGCTGTAATCCGTATCATTTTCCGCTACATTCAGCACCTGAAAATTGTCAAATGCGTAATCAAATAAGTTTACTGTATCAATAAACTGATTCGGTGACTGCGTATTCATTACCACACAGATCAAAGTCATGCCATCTTTTTCCGCATAAGTCACCAGAGTGCTGTTTGCGGCCGCCGTGTATCCGGTCTTTCCGCCGACACAGTACGGATATAAGTACTTGCGGTTCGCATTGTGGTAAGTGCAGAGCATGTCGTGATGATTCCTTAACACCGTTTCCTCCGCATGCTTATTGGTCGGAGGGATTGTATACATCTTCGTCCCGATGATAATACGAAATGTCTCATTCTGATAAGCTGCCTGTGCGATCAACGCCATGTCATGTGCGGTCGTATAATGATTTTCATCCTGCAGACCGTGCGGATTGGCAAAATGTGTGTTAGTACATCCTAATTCTTTTGCCTTGGCATTCATCATGTCCACAAAATTTTCTACCGTGCCGCCCACATGTTCTGCGACAGCGTAGGCACATTCATTTGCCGACTCTAGCATGACACCGTAAAGGCACTGCTCTAAGGTCATCTGCTCTCCGTAATCTCTGGCAATTCCCGATCCTTCCGTGTTGTTGATCGCATCATCCGAAAAAGTGACCATGTCACTCAGGTTGCCATTTTCTAACGCCAGCAGCGTGGTCATGATCTTGGTGATACTCGCCGGGTAGTGTGCTTCATCACTATTTTTTTCATAAAGGATCGTGCCTGTGGACTCTTCCATCAAAATAACACTCGGTGAGAGTGTTTCCGGTGCATCCGGCCAGTAGTCTGCCGCCTTGACGTCCACTTTTCCAAGACAGACAGTAGATATAATCGTAAGGATCAGGCATGCTGCCTTTTTCCATCTATTTTTCAACATCATAAAAACTCCAAATCTATATTAAATCTATTAATTTCGCACAATCCGTCCCATGTATACACAATTTTTACGGATTGTTACTGTTCACCCATAACTCGTTCCTGTAACAACAACGTTACTCTATCAACATTATTAGTATAATAGTTGGAAAAAATACATGCAACCACTTTTCATCATTTTATGACTTTATTAATTTGTCAGATTATGCAATGTGTGCTTGAAAGTTGGGGTTTCTTTATTGTAGAATGTAACTGATCGCTTTGCGCTTAGATATATTTGCTGCAAAAAACGAAAATGCATTTTGAAAAAATATTAGTTTACATCATTAGAGAGGTTGTTTTATGAGATTAAGAAATATCCCTGGCGCGGATGACGCCATTTTAAATAGTGAATACTGCATCAAAAATCCAGAGGAGCAGAAAGGGCACTGGCAGGATTGCTTTGAGACAGCACAGCCGCTTCATATCGAGATCGGCATGGGAAAAGGCCGTTTTATTATGGACATGGCTGCCCTGCACCCAGATATTAACTACATCGGTATCGAGCGTTACTCCAGCGTACTTTTACGTGCTTTACAGAAAATGGAGCAGAATCCGCTTCCCAATATTAAGTTTATCTGCATGGACGCTGCCGATGTTGCAGAGGTTTTCGCCAAAGACGAAGTCGACCGTATTTACTTAAACTTCTCCGATCCCTGGCCGAAAGACCGCCACGCCAAGAGACGTCTCACTTCCAGACAGTTTTTCGCGCGCTATGACCTGATTTTGAAAAAAGAAGGACATCTGGAATTTAAGACTGACAATCAGGATCTTTTCACATTTTCATTAGAGGAAGTTCCGGAAGCCGGCTGGAAATTAGACGCTTCCACCAGAGATCTGCACCATGATGCCGTCTTAAATGAAGGCAATGTCATGACGGAATACGAAGAAAAATTTTCTTCCAAAGGAAATCCAATCTGTAAATTGATCGCATCGAGATAGAAAAAACGCCCGATACCAATGGTTTTACACCATTGATACCGGGCATTCTATTTATCCTTCAATTGCAATGTAACGTTTTTCCGGAACAGCTTTCTTCTGTTCTTTCGGAACGTCCAAGGTCAGGATACCGTTTTCGTATTTCGCATGGATATCTTCCTCTTTCATGTTCTCACCAACATAAAAGCTTCGGCTCATGCTGCCTGCATAACGTTCACGTCTGATGTATTTGTCATTCTTATCCTTCTCATCCTTATCGAGTCCCTTCTCGGCACTGATAGTCAGGTATCCATCATTCAACTCAAGATGAAGCTCATCTTTCTTGAATCCCGGAAGATCAATTGCTACTTCATAGCCATTATCTTTCTCCTTAACATCTGTCTTCATCATATTCTTTACATGTTTGCCATACAATGTTTTATCAACATCTGGGAATGAAAAATTCATTAAATTGTCAAAATCATCAAATAAACTCTCTCCAAAAATACTAGGCATCAACATAAGTCATCTCTCCTTTTCTATCTGTCCACTTTTTTGTGGATATTCGTATGCTCATTAACCTTGTTTCTTTGGAACTAACAGATTAAGGAACTCGGGGAATCTTTCTTTCTCTTTTGTTCCCTCTTCCTTTGTTCTGACTACGTTATACACCTGTTTGTTAGCACTGTCAAGATGTGAGTGCTAATTTTTTTGTGAACTTTTTGTGATTTTCTTCAAAATTTTAAATTTGAATTCAAACAAAAAAAAAGCACCGACCCCATAGCCTATGCTATAAAACCGATACTTCGTAATGCGCCACCAGGGGTTCGAACCCTGGACACCCTGATTAAGAGTCAGGTGCTCTGCCAGCTGAGCTAGTGGCGCATGTCTTTCAGCGACGAATGTTATTATATAATACTTTTTTTAGAAATGCAACTATTTTTTTATAAATTATTTCGTATTTTGTCGAGTACTGTTTTTATATTTTTAATTTTATATTTTTCAAAGGGACAGTCCTTGCGAACCGTCCCTCCTCATTAATCAATAATTCCAAATTCTTTGTAAAATTTCTTTCTGGCTTCTTTATCAACAGAAGCCTTTTTTACATCTTCTATTCTATTATTTTGCAATAAAAGATTTATAAGTTTTCCTAGTCTTGCCTCACCCATATTTACAAGATGTTCTGCTACTGTATCCATAGTATTGTACTCTCCTTTCTCCTTCTCTGCCAGAATTTCTTCATAACGCTCATCCCCCGTCATAGCAGATAATAATTTTAATACTTCATCCACATGTTTAATTTCTGTTTTGTCATCTGAAACATAATCTTTATTCTTTCTCTTGTGTACAAAGAAATTGGCTACAATTTTAAAATCGCTTTTAAATCTTGCAATCTCTTCTTCCGTCAACCATGCAATATTAAAAACTGTGATTTTATAGTCATTAACATACTCTCCCAAACCCTCCGGAATGTATATCACATCCTTTAAATGCGTTGGTTTATCCCACATCTTATCTGTACCAAAATATAAAACAATTGTCAATACTGCAACTGGTCTTTTTCTTTTCTTCTGCAATTGACTGCGATAAGTGGCACCATCATAACCTAATATACGAAGCGGCATATATTTCTCCGGTAAAGTTTGATTTTCCATGCCATATATGGCAAATTCAATATCACGCTCTTTCCAGAGTTTGACGATATCCCTTTCCTGTTCATGCAGTTTATTTTTCCTGCCTTTATACACAGATCTTGTACTTATATTTTCTAAGGACTCTGGTGTTACCTTCTGTTCTCCTTTAAATACCAGACCATTTATGATGTCTGCAAATACATCATTATAATCTGCAAGTATTTTTTCTGTTGTATCTTTCTCGCCCAAACCTTCCTCACTTTCTTTGCGAAGTTTCCGGAAAGCCCTCAATATCTGTATCTAACAATTTTTTAGGATTTCATGCCGATCTGGCAGAAATAACTCGTACTATAACACTTATTTGAAAAAAAGATTTTGCTATCTGCAATATTGAATGTAACTGATGTATACACAATTGTCAAGAAATCCTTTTCTAATATTTCCTATTTCACTATTTTATGGTATTTTATAACTATGTGTGCCCGGCTTGATTTTATATCAAAATAAATACGGCACCATTTTATAAGGAGGTTTCACATGCGTGTTGAAGAACGATTATTAAAATATGTCTCTTACTGGACAACTTCTGACGAGGAATGCCGACAGATTCCATCTTCGGAAAGACAGTTTGAGTTAGGAAAAGTGTTAGAACAGGAATTGCGCGATCTCGGTTTAGAGAAAGTCACTTTAACCGATCACTGCTATGTTTACGGACTGCTGCCGGCAACGAAAGGATATGCTGACAAGCCTGCTGTCGGTTTTATTTCCCATATGGACACTGCTCCTGATTTTTCTGGAAAAGATGTCAAACCACAGATCATTCCGGATTATGACGGCAATGATGTTCTTTTAAAGGGAAGCGGTGCTTATCTGAAAGTATCCGATTTTCCTACACTTAAAACATTAAAAGGACGCACACTGATCACTACAGATGGAACAACCCTGCTCGGCGCCGACGATAAAGCCGGGGTTTCCGAGATCATGACGGCAGTGGAACAGATCATCACAGAAAAAATACCTCACGGCGACATCTGGATCGGCTTCACACCGGACGAGGAAGTCGGAAGCGGTGCTGATTTATTTGACCTTGACTATTTTAAAGCCAGATTTGCCTACACCGTTGACGGCGACTACGAGGGCGAAGTTGCCTATGAAAACTTCAATGCCGCAAGTGCTTCTTTTGAGATCAATGGCGTCAATGTCCACCCTGGAGAGGCAAAAGATATTATGATCAACGCTGCCCTTGTCGGCTGTGAGATTGCATCTCTTCTCCCTGAAAATGAGACTCCTGCCCACACCGAAGGCAGAGAGGGATTTTATCATCTGACTGATTTTAGCGGAGACATCGCCCACGCCAAAGTGAATTATATCGTGCGCGACCATGACAAAGCCACTTTTGAAAAACGTCTTGATACACTGCGTGGCATTGAGAAAAAAATGAATGGAAAATATCACGCAGACACTGTAAAATTGAACATTCAGCATTCCTATAGTAATATGCTGGAAGTCATTGAAAAGAATGAATATGTCGTTGCAATTGCAAAAAAAGCAATCAAAAACGTTGGTCTGGAACCAGTCTCCCGCCCAGTCCGCGGTGGTACAGACGGCGCCAGATTAAGTTTTATGGGACTTCCTTGTCCGAACCTCGGAACCGGCGGCTATGGTTTCCACGGACCATTTGAACATATCAGTGTAGAAGGTATGGATACCGCTGTTTCGGTTATCAAAGAAATCGTAAAAATCACTGCCGAATAATGATCCGAAGCGTTTTTCCTGTTGCACAAAAAATCTGCCATACAAAAATTGCATTTGTATGACAGATTTTTTATTCTCTTAAATATTATTTTTTACTTTACACCGAAGTCTTTCTTCTATTATAAGTTTGCAATCAATGCTGCGATCTCGTCCGGTGTCATAACCTTATTCGGATCTGACAGATCAGGCATTGCCGGCTTATCATCTACAACTGTTTCATCTTCCAATGGAATCTTCTCGACCGGAACATTATCATCCGAATCCGTCAAAGTATCTACCATAATATCATCATACTTGGATAAATCTTCCTCCGGAGAAGAAACTTCTTCTTTACCAATTGATGTTTCCTCCATATCAGATGGAACTTCTTCGATCGGTGTCTCCTCCATCACGGACGGTTCCTCTTCGACCGGTGTCTCCTCCATCACGGACGGTTCTTCTTCGATCGGTGTCTCTTCCATCACGGATGGTTCTTCTTCGATTGGTGTCTCCTCCATCAGAGAAGGTTCTTCTTTTTCAATTTTATTCTCTTCTGCCAAGATACGTTCCTCGGTAAAAAAGTTCTGTTTTGCAGACTCTGCTGCTATCTTTGCATCAGCTCCGATCGTATTCAATGTATTCTGCAAAACTTCCAGCTGCTGTAATATTTTATTCTGATTGTCTAAAATATTCTGTGCATATGCGCTGTCATTTTTATTAGTTTCCAGTGCCGGATGCGAAACATTGTCTGATAAAACAGCCTCTAACATCGAAATCTTTTCCATGATGTGGTCATTGGAATTCATCAGTGCATCTGCATTCTCTTTACTTCTTCCAATGGAAACCTTTGCTACTGCTTTCTGTGCGTGGATAATATCCTCCACATTTGCTTTCCGGGACTGGTTTCCTTTTTCAATGAGTTCATACAGATCATCAAATGTTTTCCTCAATAAAAGATAAGACGCTTTTTCTGATTTAAAAATACTATCATACTGTTCTTCTTTGCGATTCTTTTCTGCCATCAGATAAATTGAAATGGAATCTACCAAAAAATAGATTGCAACCAGAAACAATGCTGTAATGATCGCCAGAATAATAAATTTCTGAGGCATATTGATCATTGCATACAAATCTGCAACCAGTAAAACTACCGCAATTAACAATGTAATATTTATGCGGAACCTGACATTTTTTTCGCTGTTCTTATCCATAAGAGCTACCTCCCACTATTGCGTCCTCCTTGACGCTCTCTGTGGCTATTTTACCATAACTTACACAAGATAGCTATATGCGAAAACAACAATCTTCAACAGAATACGACCAAAATTTCTTTTTATAATAAAATAAGCTGTCCGATCAGCTCTGCTCCTTTATAAAGATCGTCGACGGTTGTGTATTCACGTGTCGAATGTGCATTATACATTCCATTCGATAAAACAAGCCCTTCGATTCCGTTTTTTGCAAAACTGTTGTTATCACTTCCGCCGAACGTACCTGTAAGTTCACCGGAAAATCCTAAGATTTCACAGGCTTTTTGAAAATCGGTCACTGACTTGCTCTCAAGTGGTGTCTCATAGGCGGTCAGCACACAGCAGTCCGGCATAATGTTTGTCGCTGTTCCACCCTGAATCGTTCCGATATTAAACGTCGTCTCTTCAGACAGATCAAGCACATACGCCTGTTTTGCGGTTACTTTCGAATAGTCAAAAACATCCGAACCTTTGACATATAATTCCTCACCAATTGTAAACAGAATTTCAATTTTTTTATGAGGTTTTCCACTGTCAAGAACAAGTTGTACACAATAGAGGATTTCCAGAATACCACTGATGTCATCTGCACCAAGCACAGTATCCCCTGCAGAATGTATTGTTCCGTCTTTTTCCAAAACAGATTTTTTGCCGCTCCAAGGTTCTACAACATCCATATGTGCGCAAAAAATAACCGGATCTCCTTCTAATTCTCCATCTAAGACAGCAAAAATATTTCCGGTGTCGCCACCATAATAAGCTCCGGGTCTAAGGCTGAAGTCGGCTCGTGGAGCAGGAGTAATTCCGGCTTTAGGGCAAGTGCTCTGGCAATTGCGACACGCTGCTGCTGTCCTCCGGACAAATGTTTTGGATAATGATTTTCCCATGATGCCATTCCAACACGCTCTAATTCTTTTAAAGCAATTGCTTTGCTCTTTTTCTGAACAACCATAAGACCTTCCCTAACATTTTCCAACGCTGTCTTTTTCTCAAACAGATAAAATCTCTGGAACACCATGCCCGTAATCTTACGGAATTCCAGGCTGTCTTTGTGTTTTTTGGAAAGATCGACCGTTTTTCCACCAAAAACTGCCTCCCCCTCCTCCGGGATCTCCAACTGGTTGATGCATCTTAATAAGGTTGATTTTCCTGTACCGGAAGGGCTGATAATTCCGACAACATCGCCTTTTTCAATTTTTAAATTAATATGGTCTAATACTTTATTCTCATGAAAACTTTTGGAAAGGTTTTTGATCTCTAACATTTTTATACCTTTCTGTTATACACTTTCATACGTTAATTCCAAAGAGTATACACATAAAGAAAGAAGCAGGTCGTTGTCATATGGTTATCACAACTGCCTGCTTCTTCTTTTCTCCAAAACACTCAGGTGTATAAATCATATGAAAATAAAACCGTATTCATCCATACAGCACATACAACAGCAACACATCTGGTTTTTGTTCATTACGATTGTATTTGTCTTCATATGATTTTCCCCTTTCTTATTTCCTACTTATTTGATATGTTATGTAGGAATTACTTTATATGGGGAATTATAATCATCTGATATTATTTTGTCAATTGTTTTTGTTATAGAAGATTCCTTGGGTTTGTTATAGGTTTTGATTATAGCTGATTTTTTTTAGAACAACTCCGGGTGATTTTCCAGCGCATCTTCTTCCGTAATCTCGCGGATCACGCGGCATGGAACACCAACTGCAAGTGAATTTGCCGGAATATCTCTGGTAACGACGCTTCCAGCACCGATCACACAGCCCTCGCCGATCGTAACACCACCACAGATTGTAACATTTCCTGCGATCCAGCAGTTATCGCCAATGGTAATCGGTCTGGCGTATTCCTTATCGGTAAGTGTTCCATTCTGTTTCTGATATTGGTTGCGATCCTGCCAGCGGAGCGGATGCATCGGGGTAAGAAGTGACACATTTGGTCCCATAAATACATTTGCACCAATTGTAACCGGACAGCAATCCACACACGTAAAGTTAAAGTTCGCATACGAATTTGCACCGATAGATGTCAGACAGCCATAATCAAACTGTACTGGTCCCTGCAAGTAAAACGAATCACCTATGATTCCCATTTCTTTCAGAATCTCGGAACGTTTCTCGTCTGTTTCAAGAAGTTCATTATATTCTTTACTTAATCTATGGGCTTTTGTTCTTAATTTTACAAGTTCTTCATCGGAAGGATCGTAAATTTTTCCTGCCGTCATTTTCTCTTTTTCTGTCATTTTTCCTGCTCTCCTTTTGAAATCTCATGATAGACTGGTTTTTCCCTATGCCAGCTCTGCGCCTAATTTTTCCAGGTCTTCCATTGCACCCGCATTTTTTGATAATTCATCTTTTGCAGTTGCATAATAGGATTTCTGGAAAAGCATATCCCATGACAGGTAGTGAGCCATGCAGTCAAACTGTTTCTGAATCAGTTCATATTGTATACTGTCTACCGGTGATCCGCCTACGACAATAACACCAACCTTTTTCCCTTTTATCTGTAATCCTCTGCAATAACATTTGTCTATAACCAGCTTTAACTGTGCGGACATTCCCCACCAATACACTGGTGTTGTAAAAAGGATCATGTCTGCTGCCACAATTTTGTCAATTGTAGGATTGGTATCATCCTGATCTACGCAGCCTTTATTACATTGACAGACGCCACATCCTTTGCATGGGCTGATATCTAACTTGTCCGGCTGAATCACTTCGATCTCATTTTTTCCAGATGCACCTTTTATAAATGCATTAATTGCAGTTAATGTATTGCCTTTTCTTGCACTTCCGTTAATAATCACAATTTTCATTTATTGGTTCCTCTTTTCTTTCCTAAATTTATATCTGAAGTATACCATAAAAAGTATTAACATACGCATTATATGTTATGATGATAACGCTACATCGCAAAAAGCCCTGAAGCTGCAACTTCAGGGCTTTTGCTTATAAATTATTCCGTTTCCGGTTCATCCACAGATAGAAGATCACATTCAGCACAATTCCGAATATCGTTGCTTCCGGAGCCGCAAAACCGATCTTGGTGAGGCTCGCATCTGGCTGGATACTCATATAATATGCCAGCGGCAGACGCACAAGAAGCGTCTGGACGAGTCCCTGAACCATAACCCAGACCGTTTTATCATGTCCGTTGAAATAACCGACCATACTGAATAGAACGGCTGTCACGATCGTTTCCAACGCAAACCCTTTCAGATAATCATAACCATTCTGCACAACGGCTGCGTCTGTTGTGAAGATTCCGGTCAGAAGATCTCCCTTAAACATAACAAATGCAAATACAATGCAGCCGATCACAATTCCAACGCCCATGCCGGTAAACATTGCTTTTTTCGCTCTTTTTTCGTTTCCGGCACCCACGTTCTGCGATACAAAGGATGCCATGGACTGCATCAGAGAACTTGGAATCAGCATTGCGAAGTTAACGACCTTGCAGGCAACACCATATCCGGAGGAAGCTGCGAGTCCAAGCCGGTTGACAAATGCGCAGAGTGCAAGGAATGAGATCTGTGTCAAGAACTCCTGCATAGCAAGCGGCAGACCGACTTTTAATGCTCTTATACAATGTGTGTTGATCTTAAAATCCTGTCTGGTGATTTTAAATGGAAGTTCTCTTTTTACCAGTAAAAATAATGCAAAAACGACGCTGACCGCCTGTGCTGTTACAGTTGCGATTGCAGCTCCGGCTGCGTCTAAATGCAGTCCTGCCACTAAAATCAGGTCTCCTGCGATATTTACCACACATGCAACTGCAACGAATAATAATGGAGATTTGCTGTCACCTAAGCCTCTGAAAATAGCTGCGAGCAGATTGTACGCCACAATGAAAAAAATTCCGCCACCGCAGATACGCACATAAGACGATGTCAGTTCCACAGCCTCCTGTGGTGCCTGCATCAGCACTGCAATCGGCTGTGCAAACCCGATCATAACTACAAAAAGTACCGCAGAAACAATTGCAAAAATAATTGTTGCTCCACCGATCAAAGCTCCAATATACTGCGGTTTTTTCTCCCCGATATACCGTGCGATCAAAACAGTGATACCCATTGCAAACTGCGTAATAACAAAAGTGACTAAGTTTAACACCTGGCTTCCTGTTGATACGGCTGAAAGCCCCGATGTTGTTCCAAACCTTCCAACGACCAGAAGGTCAACTGCACCGTAAGCCGCCTGCAATACTAATGCGCCTAAGATTGGCAGCATAAATGGCAGCAGCTTTCCTAAAATACTTCCCTGTGTAAAATCTGATTTTGAACTATTCAATGTCAACTCTCCTTTCGCTCATGACTTTATAAAATTTTTCTATGGTCGAAATCATACAATCCGCTTCTTCTTCGGAAATATGATCCATATATTTCAAAAGCCGGCTGTAATAATTTTTATCGTACTTATCCGATAACTCCTCACCTTTTTCTGTAATGAAAACATATGTGATCCGACCGTCCTCCTCAGACGCATATTTCGTGAGATAGCCCTTTTTTTCCATTTCCTTGACCGTTCTTGTCACCCCCGGTCTTGGCAGCTTTAATGTGTCACTGATATCCGATACTTTTACTCTCTCTTTCTTCTCCTGTAACTTGTGGATCACATCCATGTACTGTATATACGCTGGTGTGACTCCTTCCGGCAGTTCCGGGAGCAGTTCCCTCGTCCTTTTTGCAAGATAGCAGGCATCCAACATTCTCTTTATTTTTTCTTCGTTCATACTATCGGTTCCTTTTTTACATTGTGCTATATAATTGCCTTTGTTAATTACCATTGGTAATTATATGGTTCTATAACGCTATTGTCAAGAAATAATTTAAACTCGCCCTATCATAATATTACAAAACAGGAATCAATCACCAATACAAAATCATGGTCATCAATCCCTGTCTTTTCACATCTTTATGCGGTTTTATTCATCTTTTCCGGAATCATGTGAAGCCTGTTTTCATCGCCAAGCGCAATGAGTATTCTCTGGCATTTTTCAAACTCAGAAGCAAGCTGCTCTATCTCTTTCGACTGCATTATTTAACCTCATGTCCTGTGTCTTTCCTTCATTAACTCTAAGATATCCATATATAATTCCTTTCTTTGTTCAAATGTTTAAACGCATTGTACCATAAAACAATCCAGAATTTTCAATGGGAAAGAAAATAGAGACGATTAAATTTTTTTATCGTCTAACATCCCCTTTTTTCTCAAAAAGAGCATGAATCCAACGCAGAGAATCAACTGCAAGGCTGACGACATCGGCGTTGCCAGCCCGATATGAAACAGCGATGTTTCCGGCTGGATGCTCATAATATAAGACACCGGAACTCTGACGCAAAATGCGCCAAGGATTCCCTGGATCATGACAAATCGTGTCTTACCGATACCATTGTAAAATCCGGTATAGCAGAAGAAAATAGCTGTAAACAGGCAGTCGATCGCATATGCCTTGAGATAATCTGCCGCTGCAAAAACCACTTCCCCATCCGAGGAGAAAATTCCTGCCAGCGCATCTCCATGGAAAAACGTGATCAAAAACATTACCACGCCAATGGAAAAAGAAACGGCAATGCCGTAATGCAAGGCTTTTCTGGCTCTTGTAATCTGACCTGCGCCATAGTTTTGTGCCACAAATGCCGACATGGACTGCATGAAAGCAGACGATATGAGCATGATAAATGCACACACTTTTTCTGCGACACCGACACCTGCCGAGGCAATGACTCCCATAGAATTTACGATTGCCAGAATGATCAAAAATGAAATGCTCACAAGCAGATCCTGCAATGCAATCGGCGCCCCAAAACCAACCATTTTCTTCAAATATACTTTATGAATCCGAATATTTTTATTTTTTACGGTAAAAGGCAGCTCTTTTTTACAGATCAGGAAAAACGAAACTACCACGCTCACAATCTGCGCAAACACTGTTGCAATCGCAGCGCCCTGTGTTCCCATGTGAAAGCCTGCACATAGGATCAGATCTCCCGCAATGTTAAAAACACATGCAATCGCGACTGTGATAAGCGGTGTCTTAGAATCGCCCAGTCCACGGAAAATGCAGCCGATCAGATTGTAGGCAACAATGACTAACATACCTCCGCCGCAAATTCTGATGTAATCAACGGTCTTTTGAAATGCTTCCTCAGGCGCGTTCATGATCTGACTGATTGAAGGCGCAAAAACAACCATAATGATCGACATGACCACTGCGATCGCCGCAAACATGACAATTGCTGTTCCTACGGTTCGTCCGCCTTCCTCTTTTTTTCCGCTTCCGATCTGCTGTCCCAGCAAAATTGTGGTTCCCATTGCGAAACTGCTGATCAGATTTGTTAATGTAGTCATGATCTGAGAACCTGTCGAAACCGCGGATACATCTGCGGATGAAGCAAATTTTCCCACTATGAGCAGGTCTACCGCGCCATACATCGCCTGCAGAAATAACGCCAGCAAGACAGGAAATGCAAATAAGATCAAAGGTTTTAAGATTTTTCCTTCTGTAAATGATGTGTTTGTTTCCATATATTCCTCCTGAAAATGATAGGTTGTGGCAGTAATTTCCTGTCACACAAAAAAAGCCGGATAAGAAAAGCAGATATTTTAATCTGCCATCTTATCCAGCTATTGTTTCTAAACGAACAAGTTGCCCTCCGATGAGCGATTCTGATTATACAATACACTTTTTTTCATGTCAATCGGTTTCATACAGTTCCGATGTTTTCAAATTTCCTCATACATCTCAAATCGCGCAGATACCTAAAAAACCTTGATTTTACTGGAAAATTTAATATCCTTGCAGGGCATTTTTTAATCTGCTGCCTTAGCTTGTTTCTTTTAAGAATCCTGGAAATCAAATGTTTCAAAAACAAGCTCAGTTCCTATGATCTTGTAAATTTTATGCGTGACTTCAGGGCTGTTGACAAAGGTGATGGAACCAATATCAATATTTCTCAGAATCAAAGCGTTAATGAAAAAATCAAAAAATTAATCGGTTTAACTAATCTCGATGCTCTGTACCTGACAGAAAAAGAGAGTGATAATATCTTTGAGTTCACCATGCTGATTGACAGATGAGTACTAGGTTTTTCTTATAGCTCATGTTGTCGTTCATTTCACTTTAATTTTTTGCTTATCTTACTTTTTTTCTGATTCCAACTGCGGTCAATGCTCCACAGGAAAGAAGGAGAAGTGTGATCCACAAAGCTGCCTGATCGTTATCTCCGGTTTTCGGTGAAACTGCTGTTGTATCTGCTGTCTGAACTTCAAAGTCTGCTGTTGCAACTCCATTTGCAGAAACAATACTAATACTGTGTGTTCCGGCTGCCAATGTGCTTAAATACTCCGGTTTCAAAGTGATAATGATACTTCCTTCTGTTGCCGTATAGCAGTCTGCACTGAGTTCTGCATTATCTACCATAACTTTCTGGAAGTTTGCAAATGAATCACTGGAACGGAAATAAATTGTATTTCCACTTCCCTGCGTATAGCTGCTGCCTGCACCTTCAATAATGGTTGGTATAACCTGCTGACTGCCCTGTGTACTTGCCGTTGTTGCCGAAGCCGGTGTTGATGTTGTTGTAGATTCACCTTGCATTGTTGACGGTTCACTTGGTGTCGGTGTCGGTTCTGGTGTTGGTTCTGGTTCTGGTGTTGGTTCTGGTTCTGGTGTTGGTTCTGGTTCTGGTGTCGGTGTTGGTTCTGGTGTCGGTGTTGGATTTGGATTGGTATTATTACTTACGAAAGTTGTACCAATCTCACCAGTATATCCTTCTGGTTTTTTATTTAATGCTGCGGTAACTCCAGATGCTGTGACAACTGCATTTGGAGATATTGTTATTTTTTTACCACTTTCTAATCCATAGCTGGAAATCTCTCCTTTTTCTGCCTTAGCTACCACAGTTCCTCCACTAATCGTTATATCGCCATCACATTCAATACCACGGCTACTGTAAGCTGCTTCTGCAGCATATGCTGTAATATTACCATTTTTAATAACAATACCATCATTTGCAAATATGCCACTTGTACCGGCTGTTGCCTGTGCTTTGGCAATAATTGTACCCTGACTATCAATTTCCAGTTTTCCTAGCACACTAATACCATGACTGGTATCTGCTGTTCCACCTGTTACATCAAGTGTCCCATCTCCTGTTATGGTTAAATTTCCATGAACATATATTCCGCAACTCCATCCATTTGTACTACTACTGTAAGAACTGCTTATATTTTTTATTCTATTTTCATTTTTAATTATTATGTTCAGGTCTTGTAAGGTTTCGATTTCGATTCCGCTTCCATTACCTTCATACTTAAATCCATCTAAGGTCAGTGTATTTGTCTGATTATCATAACTCCAGCCTGTGCCGGAAGTATTGGCACTGGTAACTTCAACTCCGCCTACCCTTAGATTGTAAGATGTTGAAGTGGATGGTGTGGAACTGCCGCCAGAAGATTTTTTTTCGTATAAAAGATACCCTCTTCGCCATCTTTTGTTGTAATCTCATAACTGTCATTATCAGAGACAAATACGTCCTTTAAATCTTTACAAGAAGTTGTAATTTGTTTTCCATTTGAATCCGTGGAAACTCTTATACATATCTTTGCTTCTGATGTTAATGGGCTATCTGTACTCAGATTTATTATTGTACTAGATGATTCGCCATTACCAACACTTAAATTACTATTCATTCCATCAGCCGTTCTATTGCCGTAAATCTTTGCATTTCCTCCAATTGTCACCGAAGGTCCCTCGTACACATATATACCTGCTCCATTCTTTCCTGCATCACAAGTATTATCTGTAATTTCTCCTCCGGTCATTATAAATGTACCAGACCTAAAGACAATAACCCCTGCTCCATAACTGGCTTCATTATTTGAAATTTTTCCTCCGGTCATTATAAATGTACCGCTGCGAACTCCAACAGCTCCTCCTCGATCTACACCATTTGCATCCACATCTTCACATTTATTTCCTGTGAGAATTCCAGATTCCAGTCTCAAAATACCACTGTCTACATAGATACATCCACCTCCACAATTATTGTCATTATATCCGCCAGTAATTTGTCCTGCTTGTGCTGCACTTGTGTCTTTAATTGTCAGGTCTCCTCCTGATACAGTAAATGTATTGCCATTCAATGTTGCTTTTATGCATCCACGATCAATGGTATGTCCTGCAAGGTCAACCGTTACGGTATTGCTTACATAGATTGCACTATTACCAGTTTCAGCCACAATATCATTACCTAATTGAATATTACCACCCTTACTTATTGCATTTTTTAACTCATTCCACGAACTTACTGTTGTTACCGCATCATCTGCCTTCACTTCCGTCACACCCAGTCCTGCAACCATGGTTATGACAAGCATCATACACAGCAATCCTGCTATCCATTTGTTTAACTTTTTCATTCCTTTTTCTCCTTTGCTTTTAATGTAAAAAATTCGTTGTACATGATTACCTGTTTCTAATGTACAACGAATTTCTTTCCAAATGGACGGATTGTCATGAATCGACCGTAAAATGTATTGAATCGACCATATTTTTTCACTACGTCTGTATTTTATGCTTTACAAGACAGCCGAAGGATATTTACCTAAACAACCCAATAATCGTTAGACACTATCCTCTGGAAGAAAATATAAACTATTGTTTTGTCGGCATCAGAAGAACCGGCAAATCCTACATAATGTATCAGCAAAATGCTCAGCAGCGAAATTGCTTCTACACTGGGCGGCCGTTTTGTCATCATGAATATATATCCTTATTCCTTCTCTGAGTATCTGACTGCAAATGGAAAAGAAAAGAATTATCTGGATACTATCAGCACAAGTGATAATGCTCATGTGCGGTAAAGTAACACACAAGAATTTGATAGACAACCGCCCATTATTCCGTTACTATTCTTCAATATGGATTGAGAAAGCCTCTCTGATACAGTATAATAAAGTGTCAGGGAGGTATCTCTATGAAGGAAAAAATACTAATCATTGAAGATGATTTTACGATACAAACACAGCTTAAAAATCTTTTGTCTGGGAATGGATATGAAGTATTTGCAGTGACGGATTTTTCCAAAACAATAGAGCAGTTAAAAGAAGCTGCGCCACATCTGGTTATTCTGGATATAAAACTTCCGGGGAATAACGGTTTTGAAATATGCTCTCAAATTCGCACCTTTTCAGATATTCCGATTGTATTTGTAACAAGCAGCAATACAGATATGGACGAACTGAACAGCATTATGCTGGGTGGAGATGCGTTTATCACAAAGCCTTATAATCCCGCTATTCTTCTTGCTAAAATTGCTGCATTGTTAAAGAAAGCCTACCGTTCCCCTCAAACAGAAATTTATGTGTGGAAAGAAGCTACCCTGCATTTGGAGAGTAGCATGATAGAGTACAAAGGACAGAAAGCAGAATTGACAAAGAATGAATTGAAAATCCTCTACTACCTTTTTAAGAACGCTGGAAAAATCTGTTCCAGAAATGATATTGTGGATTTTCTTTGGGACAATCAGCTTTATGTTGATGATAACGCCCTAAGTGTCAATATTACCCGTATTCGCGACAAACTGGCAGCAATCGGACTTGTAGATTTCATTAAAACAAAACACAGGCAAGGATATACATTATGAGTGGAAAACAATATTTGAAAAATCAACTCCCCGTTATTTTAATCAATCTGCTGGGTATGCTTGCCCTTGCCTTGTTCCTGATTGCAAGCGATAATCCTATCCAAACAGTCCTGTTTATTCTTGCGGTCTGGTCGATTGTCCTTGTTTTATCTTTGCTGACATTTTATTTCTCACGAAAAAAATATCTGAATAAATTGCTCAATATGACGGAGCAATTAGAAGAACGATATTTATTGCCGGAAATCATGCAAGTGCCGGAAAGGGCTGATGAACAGGTTTTTTACCAGATTATGAAAATGGCTGAAAAATCTATGTTGGAACGGATTGGCGAAGTACAGAGGGAACGCAGGGAATATAAAGAATACATTGAACAATGGATACACGAAGTAAAAACACCAATTACAGCCATGAAGCTGCTGTGTGAGAATAACCGTTCTCCCTTTTCCAGAGAGGTATTGGCAGAGTTAGAGAATATCAATCAATATACAGAACAGGCGCTTTACTATGCCAGAAGTGAACACACTGAAAAAGACTATTCTGTCCGTGAAGTCAATTTATGCGATGTTGTGCATAGTGCAATCGCAGATAATAAGTATCTTTTGCGTCAAAGCAATATGTCAATTCAGATAGACGATATAGAAACAAAAGTTTACACCGATGAAAAATGGGTGCGGTTCATCTTAAATCAGATTATCGGTAATGCAATCAAATACCATGCAGAGCAGCCTATTTTGCACTTTGGGGCGACAAAAACGAATGACAAGATTGTGCTATCTATCAGCGATAATGGGATAGGTATTCCTAAAAGTGATTTACCCCGTATTTTTGAAAAAGGATTTACAGGTCAGAATGGGCGAACCGGGAAAAATTCTACTGGAATTGGCTTATATCTTTGCAAGCGTCTATGTGATAAACTGGGAATAGGACTTACTGCTTATTCCGAAAACAGAGGAACAACGATTTCACTTATCTTTCAAATGAATGATTTTATTATCGGAGTGCAGGGCTGATAGGTTCTGCACTTCTTACATTTTTGTAAGAACTGTGTAAGAAAACTTGATACAAAAAATGATATACTCCATTTACAATATGGGTATGGAACAGTTAAGGAGGTTTATCCGATGAATACAATTTTGAAGCTGGAGCATATCCAGAAATATTATGGCAATGAGGGGAATATTACCAAAGCCATTAAAGATATTAGTTTTTCTGTGGAAGCCGGAGAATTTCTCGGAATTATGGGTGCGTCCGGTTCTGGAAAGACAACGCTGCTAAACTGTATTTCTACGATTGATACCGTAAGTGCAGGGCATATTTTTTTAGAGGGAACAGATATAACGGAAATCAACCCAAAATTCCTTGCCCGCTTTCGCAGAGAGAATTTAGGTTTTGTATTTCAAGACTTCAATTTGCTGGATACATTGACAATTTCAGAAAACATTGCACTGGCATTAGCAATCAATAAAGTCCCTGCCGGGAGTGTAGAACCCCGCATTTTGGATATAGCCGGAAAGCTGAATATCAGCGATATTCTAAACAAATATCCTTATCAGGTATCGGGCGGTCAAAAACAGCGTTGTGCCTGTGCAAGAGCAATTATCAACAATCCGAAACTCTTATTGGCAGATGAGCCAACAGGAGCATTAGACAGCCATTCCTCACAAATGCTGCTGTCTACCATTCAAAGTATCAATGAACAGCTTAGGGCGACAATTCTTATGGTAACTCATGACGCTTTTACCGCCAGCTATGCCAACCGTATTCTTTTTTTGAAAGACGGAGAAATCTTTATGGAACTGCGCAAGGGCAACGACAGCAGAAGTGATTTTTTTGATAAAATTCTGAATGTCCTTACCATGATCGGAGGGGGACAGAGCCATGTATGCTAAACTTGTTTTCAGAAATGCAAAACGGTCTGTAAAAGACTATCTGGTCTACATTGTCACAATGACAATCTGTGTTACCTTGTTTTATGCGTTCTTGTCTATTTCCAGTAGTTATTATAGCCCGGATATAGGCAGCGAGTATGATTTTACTCTGTTAAGTGACGGAATGAAAATTGCAATCTGCATGATAACATTGCTGTTGTTATTTTTGATACGGTTCGTCAATCATTATATGCTAAGACGGAAGCAAAAAGAGTTTGCTGTCCAGTCCATTATGGGAATGGAACAAAAAACTATTGGCAGGATTTTCTTTGCAGAAACACTGATTATGGGTATGTTTTCCATTTTGATTGGTATTTTTTGCGGTGTATTTTGCTCTCAATTCATTACCGCAATGCTCCTTACTGCTTATGGAAAGCCTTATGAAATCTCATGGACATTGTTCCCGGACACCGTTTTGCTGACAGTGATATTTTTTGTGGTAAGTTTTTTTGTGGTAGGAGTTTTCAATACACGCACAATCAAAAAAACAAAAATTATTGATATGCTTTCCGCAGAGAAAGAAAATGAGCCAGAATTGAAAAAGAGCCGATTCATTCCTGTCGTAGTAATTCTATTTTTAATGTTTACTTTATGGGAATTGTTTTCAGGAATACAAAATGTCCGATTTTATTATGACTCCCGCTTTGTTTTCCCGGTGAAAATCATGTATTGGGGAAATATTTTGCTCCCTGTTGTTACATTAGGCTGGGCGGCATTATGGATGTTGAAAAAGAAAAAAATTGCTTTTCAAAAGTTGATTGATGGGCTGCTTATTTGTTCTGTATTGCACGTCTTTTTAGCAGCAAGCGTACCTGCTCTTACCAATCAATACTATCTGCCTTTACACGGTGGAATACTGAATCAATATCTGGTATTTGTATTGATTGATTTACTCTTCTTTATTTGTGCATTGATTTATCTTGCCAGCAGCTTGATTGTAGCATGGAAAGTAAAATCGCCGGAACATAGATACAAGGGAGAAAACCTGTTCTTTTTCGGGCAAATTATATCAAAACTAAATACAACCAGCAAAACAATGACGCTGATTTGTATAACCCTTGTCCTTGCAATCTTCATGTTTATTGCCGCCCCTATTTTGACGGGCTGGGCTTCAGGTTATTTGGATATGCGCTCTATGTATGATGTGCAGGTATATTCAAGATATAATGACGTATATGAAGAAGAAAATCTGCCGCAAGACAGTTATGAAATTATTACTGAGTTTCTGACAGAACACAAAATAGATACAGTTTATGATTGCACGTTCAATCTATATCTGTCAGAGAAAGACGATTTTCACAACAGACAGAAATATGATTTTCCGATTGTAGCAATTTCTTTGAGTGATTATAACACTATACGGGAAATGCTGGGTTACGAACAGATTTCTCTGGAGGAAGATGAATTTACAACACAATGGAAAGCAATCGCCACCGAGGAAGAACGGGATAGCTTTTTGAAAGAACACACCAGCATTATGACAGACGCAGGAGAATTGACTCTTTCCGGGCAGTCCTATTATGAGGATCCGATTGGAGAAACAGCGTACAATTCCTATACAAATGTATTGTATGTACTTCCAGACAATATTTGTGAAAAGCTGTTGCCAGTAATAAAAAACCGATATATTACAACAACGGAAAATATCTCCTATGAAAATGCAAGGAAACTGGAAAAACTTTTTACAGAGAAATATCCCGAGCAGGCAGAAACCGGGGCTATTTATGGCGTGCGTTTTAGCACACTGCAAATCAATAGTTCCATAGCAAATAACTTTATTTTACAGACTGCAATGATTTATGGTGCTGTCGTACTGATGGTTATATGTCTTACCGTACTTTCTTTGCAACAACTCTTAGACGCAGGACAATATAAATATCGCTTCTCTGTACTCCGAAAATTGGGGGTGGAAGAAAAGCATATCGGAAAACTTATCTTGCAACAATTAAGTGTTTGGTTTGGGCTTCCAATTATCACAGCAATCATTGTAGCTGCTGTTGTAATAGCTTACTTTATCCAAACCATATCAGCAGAAATTTCAGCCTATATCGGGTTTGGTGCATTGATGTTACAAATAGGGGCAACAATGGGGATTTTGGCAATTTTATTGATTTGTTACTTCATAAGTACATGGATTATTTTTAGGCGTTCTGTTAATCCATAGTGAGTGCAATTTATAGTGAACGCAGAAAAGTTTATGAATGTTGTCCGGCGGCATACCAGCTTTGAAGAACTTACCCCTACTCTGCTGCGGGAGTTTGTAGAGAAAATCGTTGTGCATGAGTGCAGCTATGACGAGAACAAGACCCGCAGACAGGACATTGAGATTTATTATTCTTTTGTTGGCAAGGTGGACTTGCCCGAATAACCGCCCGACCTATCCGACACAATGCGCAAGTAATTGACTTCTATGTTCCCGACGTAAAGCTTGCCATTCAGGTATCGCCTCTATGTAAGAAATTTTCTTCTTCTTTTTATCATCTGCACTTTGTGTGTTTTTTTCTGAAATCGTATCCACGTGGAAATACTCCTTCCAATCTATGCAACCCTATGATACAGCACGTTCTGTTTCATCAGTCGGCCATGATTTTCTAAGGGCTGCATAAGAAATCAAAAAGTTTGCAAGCCAGCCTGCTGGTACAGCAAGCCAGACAAATGCAATACCAAACCGCGGTGCAAAAATCAGTGCGACCGATAAACGAATCGCAAGATTTACCATGTTCGCAATAAGGAATGGACGCATAATTCCAAGGCCACGAAGCACCCCATCTGTTGCCATCTTGATACCCATAAAGATAAAGAAATAACCAAGCCATCTCATATAATCACCAGACACCTGATATGCCAGGGCTGTTCCGTCTTTGCCCAGAAATAATGATGAGATCTGAGTACGCAGTGTTTCAATAACTATGAAAGCGAGAGCTGCAAAGCATGTATCTAATAACAATGCCGCACGATAACCTTTTTTGATACGTGAGGTTTTATTTGCGCCAAGATTCTGGGAAACATATGGTGAAACTGCATTACCAATAGATACAAACATCAATGAAAAAACATTCTCTACTCTCATCGTTGCTGCGTAACCTGCAAGTGCCTGTGTACCAAAAGGATTTACAACTGCCTGTACAATCATCATGCCTATTGATACTGTAGACTGTTGAAGAACTGATGGAATGGCAATTCGAAGCATTAATTGTAACTCCTGTCTGTCAAACCATCTATACCGGCACTTATACCGACGCATCCGGTAAAGAAAAATCAAAAACGAAAACACTGCGGAAACACCCTGTGCGATGAGTGTTGCAAGAGCTGCACCGAACACACCCAGTCCAAGATCCGCTACCATCCAAAGATCCATAAAAATATTCAATACAGATGAAAATATCAGAAGCCCTAACGGAATTTTTGATTCGCCGATTGATGTAAACATGGTAGATAGAATGTTATACATAAAAAGAAACGGAAATCCCACAAAATAGACTTGCAGATACAATACTGCTTCGTCCAGTATATCAGCAGGTGTCTGTAACAAGCTCATCATCAGGCGGGAAAACCCAAATCCAAATGCACCCAGGAGTATGCTTAAAATACAAAAGCTGATCAGTGATGTTGACACAATCGTTTTCATTTTACTGTAATTTCTGGCACCAAAATAGCGGCTCACAAGCACTCCCGCACCTACACCGGCACCAAGTGCCACACATATGAAAACATTCGTAAGTGCCGCACAGGCACCGACTGCTGCCAGTGCAGAAGAACCGACAAACTGACCGACGATAATCGAATCAGCCATATTATAGACTTGCTGAAAAAAGCTGCCAAGAATCATTGGCATCGCGAAAATAGTCAACGCTTTAAGAGGTTTATCTGTTATCAAATATTCATCTTTTGACATTCTTTTACTGCTCCTTCTAAAAAAATCCCATTGCGAGATTGTATGCTTCATCATACATCATATAAAATCAGAAAACAAAAAACGGCTGCCAGCCTTGATTTTACTAGCTATACAACCGTTTTTCGTTTTCCAACTGTCAAAGATGGGAATATAGCATGGTTTCAGGAAAGTTGCAAGGGGACTTGTTCTATACTACTGTGATGCAATACCTAATTAATTTAGGGGAATCATTCTATTTGTTAGAATTCTCTTGTTCCAACAAATACTTCATATATTTTTTGGTATCTATATCCCTTTTTCATTTTTGTTGAGTCAGGAATAATTACATTTAAATCAACTAACTGATTAATAATTTTTGAAACAACATTTGGAGATACACCAGATAACTCTTGAATCTCTTTTTTAGTAAAAACAATCTGTTTCATGATAACCGGCATTATCTTATAAACAGAATTACCTTTTATTGCTTCAATAGTTTTCATGTCTTCTTTATATATTTCTTTGATTCTATCCAACTTGTAAATATATGCATTACACTGGTCAATAATGCATTGTAAGAAGAACTTAATATATCCGGATACATTTCCTCGTCTACATTCCATCAGATTTCTCTGATATGACGGTTTATATAACTCAAGTATCTCTGACATATACAAAATAGGTGTGCTTTGATCCAACATCGCCATTTGTACCGGTATCAAGGCTCTGCCAAGACGTCCGTTTCCATCCTTATACGCATGAATAGTTTCAAACTGCATATGTGATAAGGCAATATTTACCAACAACGGATCCTCAAATTCATCATTCATGTATTCATATAGATTTTTGAGCAATCCATATACCTCTTCAGGAATTGGCGGAACAAATGTTGCGGTATCAATGGTACATCCCCTTGGTCCGATCCAATTTTGTGTAGTTCTTATTTGACCTGGATTTCGCTGTGATCCACGGACACTATCCAGTATGATCCTATGCATTTCATTGACAAGCTCATAGCTGATCTTATTTCCCACCTGTAAATTTGAAGATGCATATTCTATTGTCTTTTTAAGATTTTGAATTTCTCTGCTATCATCCGTTATTTCCATGTACTTCAGGTAGTACATCTCATCTTGTGAAATCTGGGTACCCTCGATCTGTGTTGATTTATAACTTTCATTCAAAATAACAGAATCCAGGAAGAAACCTGCATCAAATTCCAAAGTGTTTAAAAGAGACTTATATTCCCCATACTTCACATTTGCTTCTGATATCAACATCAGCATTTCTTTATCAATTTTGTATTCTAAAGGCATTTTTTTTGCTTTATATGGCTCCATATCCACACACTCCTTTCATCTACAGTGAAATAATACTACTTTTCCAAAAGAAAATCACTGTTTTTTTTAAATTCAGCGTTTTTATTACTTTATTCACCGTCGACGAACATATGCCCTCTTATTGTTACATAAAAAAGTTTTTCTTAAACAATCTCTTTTTTCATCGCATTGTAACCGATCACGACTGTCCAGACATATGCACATGTTTTAGGGATCATCAGCATACCAATCATCGGAATGACATCCGCCCACAGCACAACCGGGATATAGAATGCAAAGCTTAAAACGATTGTCAGCCACATAAAACGGAAAGATCTGTCATTGTTCTCTTTTGCGCTTTTATAAAATAAAACAATGATCAGGATTCCCATCAGTGCAAACGGAATATTACGGTAAATACCCCAGGAAAGTGGAGCTGATGCACTAAGCCAGTTATTCTGTGGCATCATACACAAAATAATTCTTAATCCTGCAAGACCGTAAACAGCTGCTGTCGCTGCATTATGACCTTTGATCTGATAGCGTTCACGCCAGATGTGATAAAGTACAACGTAAAAGATTGTCATCGTTACAGATGTGATCCATTTGCCCAGCCCTAACTGTACAGTAAAGTTCTCAAGACCTGTGGTGCAAAGAGCCAGCGCACGTGGAACCAGATGGAATGCATCTCCACTTCCCAAAAGAACTGCCATAATTCCAAACATAGTAAACTGGCGGTTTCCTTTGCTCTTTCTGATCATTAAAATTCCGATCGTGATTACCGAGATTAAATATACGGTGTCAAATAAAGTTTCTACAATTGCCTGCATGATAAATTTCCTTTCTTATTTTAAAATTTTATATTGAATTACGTTGCACTGCGAAAACAGTCTCAACCTAATTGCAAACATTTAAAAATTACGATATATGAACACTGTTCATTTTGGTTCAAAAATTTTCCCACTTTCAAAGTGGGAGAATTTCCGTTACTGATCACACACAATGTGAACAATAACTGCTTTTAATATAATGTTTTGTTGATAAGCATCAACACAGAGGACGGATCATAATCCTCGCGGATCACTGACACCAGCATAAGGGAAAACAGGATTTCTGCAAACTGCATTTCTGTAAAATTCTCATCGAATACGCCCGGACGGATCTTATGATCATTTTTTAAAACTTCACATAGTCCATTTAAAATATGTCCCCATGTACGCATCATCCTTTTCTTTCCGTCATCTTTTCCTTCCTTCATGAAACCAAAGGAATGTAAAGAGAAAAATCCCGGAAACCGCTTATTGCCATATTGGAACCGTTCATAAATCCATGAAATGCAAGTTGTAACATCATGAAATACCTGCTCGTCTTCCGGGTGAAAAAAGATTTCCTGCCAGACGCTCTCGATGGTAGCACCAAGCAGCTCTGCCTTGGATTCGTAGTAATTATAAATCGTACCGGCTGAAACGGAACATTTCGCTGCAACTGATCTTATGCTTACAGCCGCCCATCCGTTTTCCCTGATCAACTCCCTGCTGGCAGCCAATATATCTTCTTTTGAAGTAGCAAGACGATTCATAATTTCCCCCTTTGACATCATGGCATTTCTTTTATTTTTCATATCTGAACGCTGTTCATCTTGAAAATATACACCGTTCATGTTGATTTGTCAATCATTTATTTCTGAGGCCAATCACTCAAAATCTCTGGTAATATTCGTAAGCCATTTATTTCTGAAATAGTGAATAAATACCACAGGCATTTTTTCAAACTCGTCCAGTGTCATGACAAAGTATACCCAGACAGGCGGCAGTTTGAAAACATATGCTGCAAGGAAGGTAAGTGGGACTGCAACAAGCCACATAAATATGGTATCTACGATCATTCCAAATCTGGCATCACCGCCACCCCTGAAGCAGCCGCATATAAGACAGGTATTAATACCTTCGCCC
>OHCW01000136.1_pt1 | contig 63079 bp, 62 predicted proteins | sample 1566781 | NCBI WGS metagenome assembly OHCW01 (sample SAMEA3879590, study PRJEB24766) | human gut metagenome | biome: human-associated habitat; feature: feces | place: USA | collected 1985/1987 | reverse complement strand
ATTGCATGGTGGAGATGTGTTTTGCCAGTGAACCGTCTATTCCTCTTTGCAAGCCGTATTTGCTCATGGTTTGTGCGTAGGTGTCCTGATAGTGTTTCAGCTTGTGTCTTGCCATGACATCATCGGCACACAGCCGTACATCCTGCGTGTTCTTCTTGCGGTATTTCTTTTTCCCGTTCTGTTCTTCCTTTCTGGCTTTCCTGCGCTCCCCGGTCACTATCGGTACGATAGTGGCGTGTATGTGAGGTGTCTTCTCATCCATGTGCAGAACTGCCGACACGAGGTTACGCTCCCCGTATGTTTCCCGGAGCCATTGCAGGCTGTCGTTGCACCATCCGTCAAGCTGTCCGTCCGCTTCCATTTGCTTCATGTCCTTGTTGCTTCCGGTGAGCAGTACCCGGATTGCCTTTACTTGATTGGTGCCCACCTTACGTTTGATGCCTGCCGTCTCTATCCGGTGTGCTATCGCCTGCGTACGGTTCTTCACTCCTTCGGGGAACTGCACCAGTTCCCGGTTCAGGTGCGTGCGAGTCGCGTCCGCATTCTTCGGGTGGACGGTGCGCTCTATGTGTGTGGACATTGCACCGTCCGCACCCTTTGCCTTTTCCAAATGTAAAACTGCATATCCCATAACTGTAATACTTTTTTTCGGTTAATACTTCCCTTGCCTTGCTCCCATGCCGCATGGCTCTGGGGTTTCAAAAGGGGCGGCGTCCCTTTTGCTCATTGGGGCTTTTTTAGCGATGCGTGCATTGCGTGAAGAAAAAGCCCTAATGAGCTATGGCTTTTTTAAAGCCTTCAGCCGGCTGTGCGGTTACATCCTGAAACCTCTGCCTTTCCTCTCCGGCTGCCTTGCCTGCCGTTGTTCTTTCTCCGGTTCCGGTTTCTCCTGCCGCCGTTCCGCTTGTCCTGACCGTTTACCATAAAGGAAGTCGTTCAGGTCGTTGTAGCCTCCGTATATGTACGATGCGTCCCGGACACGCAGCCCGTATTCCTCCTGCAGTTCCTGAACGGCTTCCATTCCCGCCTTGTCGTTATCAAGGAAGCAATGGATGCTTCCGTAACCGTCCAAAGGTCGGATTGCTTTGGATAGGTTGGAAGTCGAGTTCAGCACGATGTAGTCCTGCCCGTCAAGGTCGGGGCAGTTGGGACACCTTTCCAGCCGCAGGGTGAGGAAGGAGAGGTAGTCCATGAAGCCCTCGAAGAGGCAGCAGGTCTCCCTCGTCTGTTCCTGCCGTATGTGGGTGATGTCCTTCGGTGCGATGCACCCTTTGAAAAACTTGTTGCGTATCTCGTAGCCTCCCGAACGGTTGGGGAAGCCGACGGCAAAGTATGGTTTGCCGTCGGTCAGATAGCGCACTTCCCTGCATTCTCTTTTCGCCAGCTCCGTATTTATCCCCCTCTGCCGCAGATAGGAATACAAGGCGGGGGAAGAGAGCGGCACCACCTCCAACTGTTGGAAGCTCGGTTTTGAGAGTGCCTGCTTGCCAAAAGAAAAGGAGACCGGATGCACGCCGGGCGCCTGCTCCGCTATCCGTTCCAAAAGGTAGGGCAGGCTGTCGGATGCGTAGAGTTCCTGCGCCAGTGCGATGATGTTCCCGCCCCTGCCCGCGCCAAAATCGTACCATAGATTGCGTTCCGTGTTGACCTTGAAGGACGGTTCCCGTTCATTCCTGAATGGTGACTTGTACCATAGGCTGTCGCCCTGTTTCCTTACCGGGTCGTAGCCGAGACTGTGCAGATATTCCTCTATGCGTATCTGTTTCGCTTCATTCGTATTCATGTAGGTTTCTGTTTAAGTGGATATTGTTTTTTTCTTTTCGCCCGTACCTTTCCGTATATTACGGGCTGTATCCACTTTACTTTACTTCCGTATATATATGGTACGGGAATAAAGTAAAGTGCTTTTATCAGCAACCGGAACACTTCACTTTACTCTGACATATATATATGCCCTGACTAAAGTAAAGTGGTTTCCTGCCTGTGCCGCTAATAGTGGAAGTCGGGGTTGAAAGTGTATTTCCTGCCGTTCTCCTGCACTATCATCCGCTTGCTTTTGAGCATGGTGATGAGTTTTACCACCTTGTTGTCTCCAAGCGTGACACCGACAGAGGCGTATGCTTCCTGCAAGGCTTCCGCAAGTTCCTGATAGCCGTATTCGTCTTTCAGGGTGAACGCCGCTTCCAGTGCGATGCGGTGCTGCCGCTCGGTGATGTCCTTGTACGGGTCGAACTTCTCCCTATTTCCTTTTGTCTCATCCTTGTCCTTGAACTGGTAGTCCTCCAGCAGTTCGGGCAATGCTTCCTCATTGATGCGGAATGCGAACGGTTCGAAGTCCACCGCCCTGATATGTGCGGTTTTGACCGTACTTATGTCGGGGTTCTTGCTGTCCTTCTCCACTTGCAGCACCGTTTCCGCCTTGTTGCTTAGCTCGGTTCCGATGTGCCCCCTTGCGTTCTCGTCCCCCTTGTTCTGGTGCAGTATGGTATGGATGTGGATGTTCCTTTCTCCCGTCCATGTCATCAGCAGGGAGATTACTTTCGTGGATTCGCCGGGGCTGTTGATGTCGTACACCATGTCCCGTATTCCGTCAATGATTACCAGCCCGACGTTTTCAGTCCGGTAGATTGCCTCTCTCACGATTGCTATACGCTCTTCGGGCGTGTATTTCCGCAGGACGAGGAACTCGAGGTTCTCATGGTTGCTGCCTGTCGGCAGTCCCGCCATGCGCAGGCTGCGCCTTGCCACTTTCGCACAGTGGTAGGAGCTCTGTTCGGTGTCCACATAGAGTATTTTCCGCTTGTTTTCGGGCAGTTCCGCCGTATAGTTCAGTACCGTTCCATTTTTCAGCGCAGCAGCCACGATTGCGGAGACGTTGAATGTCTTCTTGCTCTTGGCTTTCCCAATTGATGCGCTGAAGTTTCCCAACGTGCCGATGACGGAGCCCTGCACTTTCAGGATTTCAGGTGCCTGCTCGTAGTCTTCCGAAAGGTCAAGCCGCGAGGCATGCCATAGGATTATCGCCTCTTCGGGCGTGATGTTTCTCTCCTTGTTTTCCATATGGCACCTCCCTATCTGCGTCCCCCGCTTTTACGTCCTGCCAGTTCCAGTGCCATGTCCGCATCGACGATGATTTTGCGCCCTATCTGCGTAATGGCTCTGTCTATCCTCCCGCTTTTCTTGATGCGGTTTGCAGTGGGTATGCTGCACCCGAACAGCCGGGCTATGCCGCCTATCCCGTACACGTATTTCTTGTCCTTGTCGGCTGCTGGCTGGGCTGGCTTCGTTTCGCTTCCCTGCAAGGCATGTCGGTTCAGGAATATGAACTCTTCGCCCGTCATCTGCCATACGGGCTTTGATAAAAGGTCTCTAATTTCCATGTCAGAATGAATTAACGTTTGTACTGCAAGCCCTGCGCATGGGCTTTTTATTTCGTTCGAACAGTGCAAAGTTAGTTCCGGGTATGGGTGGTAAGGATGTGGATAGCGTGATTGGGGAGTCACGCTATCTCATTAATTATCAACAAGTAATAAAAAGTGGTAGAAATTATTTTGAGTGGTAAAAGTGGTCGTGTCGTGGAATGTCGGGACATATCACCGGCTATCGGAATATTAACCGCATTTCCTTGGCAAATTCCTGATTGCTGTCACTGGCTAAATCAGTACGGGGAACGGGTGCCTTGTATTTGGATTTGTAATATTTTATGTCTATATCCAGCAATCTCATGATTTCATCCTTCCACTTCTCTCTGTCCTGATTGGAGAGGGTCTCACCCATGAGGAATATCAGGTAGCATACACGCGCCTTTTCTCCCGGTCTTATCTTCAGCCTGTTCCTGCATGGCTGCAAGTTCATTCCGGCGTAGAAATCGGCTTCGGGAACGGCTTCAAACTGTTTGTCGTTGCATTTCTCATAAATGGCTGACAGCAGTCGCATGGGGAAATAGGCGGGTGGGCTTGCCGGGGTGGTAGCGGATGAGGGAATTTCCTTTTCTTCCTCTTCCTTTTTCTTTTGGTCGGTCAGGTATTTATCAAGGATTGTCAATAGCGAGCCTCCCAGCCTGCAAATGTCCCCGCAACGGTTTTGCAGGCATTGCAGGGCTTCCCGCCTTGCCTGCTCCTTCTGCCTGTACAGTTCATCCAGTTTGGCTTTCTCCTTGTCGTATTCCCGTTTGCACCGGTCGTACCTTCTTTCCAGCAGTTCCTCTTCCTGACGGTCGTGTTCCCTGAAACCTACTGCTTCCAAAGAGCCGTTAGCTGCCATGAGTTCCCGGTAATATCCGTTTGTGACTTTCATCTGTCTGTCGATGCTCCAGTCGAAGCGCTCTTCATGCTGTCGGCAGACATATCCGGTATCGAGACGGTCAAAAAACTCCTTGTAGGCGCTGTAAGTCGAGATGTTGCTCTCAATCTCCCGTTTCAGACTGTTCAGCAATATGGAGAAGTGCGCGGCGTCCGCTTCAAGCATGAGGCTGATAAGTGCGGTTTCAAAGGTCTGCGTGTCCCCGTACTCTCTATAAAAATCAGAAATGAACTGTTGCTTCTCAAAAGAGAAACTGCCGCCGGACATTATTTCGGTGTATATCTTGTTGAGTTTCCCGTAGCGGGGTATCATTGATGTTATTCTTTCGTCCATAGTGTGATAGTTACAGTTGGTTGAATTTGTTCATCGCATTAGCCTTGATGTCATCGGCTATGTCTATGTACGGTTTCATCGCCTTGTAGTCGCTGTGTCCCGTCCATTTCATCACCACTTGTGCGGGAATGCCCAATGCCAAAGCGTTACAGATGAATGTCCGTCTTCCGGCATGGGTACCCAACAGCGCGTATTTGGGTGTGACGGTGTCTATACGTTCGTTTCCCTTGTAGTAAGTTTCCCTTACCGGGTCGTTGATTTCCGCAAGCTCCCCCAGTTCTTTTAAATAATCGTTCATCTTCTGATTGCTGATGACCGGAAGTGCCTTATGGTCTTCAAAGTATACGTTCTTGTATTTTTCCAGTATCGCCTTGCTGTGGTTGTTTAACTCTATGATAAGGCTGTCCGCTGTTTTGACGGTGGTCACTTCTATGTGGTCGGGCTTGATGTCGCTCCGTTTGAGGTTGTACACGTCCGAATAGCGTAGCCCGCTGAAACAGCAGAACAGAAAGACGTCCCTTACCCGTTCGAGATATTGCTTGGTCGGGGGTATTTTGTAGTTTTTCAATCTGTTCAGTTCCTCCCATGTGAGGAATATCACTTTCTTGGGTGTGTTTTTCAGTTTGGGTTTGAAGCTGTCATAAGCCATGTTCTGATTGTACCCTTTCTTGAAGCTCCACCGTAGGAACCATTTCAGGAAGGCTATCTGCTTGCTTATGGTGCTGTTGCGCATGTCCTTCTTGTTACGCAGGAAGTCCACATAGTCATTCAGACCGTTCTCGGTGAACGTGTCAAAGGAAAGCTCATCCCTGAACTCTTTCAGGTGGTTCTTTACCGCAGCGAATTTTTCGTAGGTTGCGTCTGTCCAGTCGTTCTGTTTCCCGCATTCTCTTACAAACTCCTCGAATGCCTCCCAAAAGCTGGTTTTAGGTTCTTCGGCTGTTTCCTGCTCTGTGGCTGGTACATCCTTCATCCTTGCATTGAAGCTATCCTTTATCTGTGTGGGTGTAGGTAGTACATTCTGTACTTCAAACTCCTTGAAGATGTTCTGTATTTCCGTGTACTGTCTTAGCAGGTCTGTGTTGATTTCGGATGCGCTTTGCTTCAGTTTGTTTGTGCATCCGTTCTTTACCCTTTGTTTGTCCGCATCCCATTTGGTAGCGTCAATGCGGTAGCCCGTTGTAAACTCTATGCGTTGGCTTGCGAATATCACACGCATACGGATAGGCACATTCTCTGTGATTGGCACCCCGTTTTTCTTCCGGCTTTCCAGTGCGAAAATGATGTTTCTCTTGATATTCATAATTGGGTGTGTTTGAAAATTGACACCCAAAAATACACCCAAAAAGTGAGATATGCAAAGATATTAAGAGATATTTTATTTTCTGTTTGTTTTGTAATAACTTGGTAATTAACAATATATTACGAGCTTGTGATATTGTTTGAAATGGTAGGTGATAGAACCTGTCTCTCCGCTGGAAAGAATTGCAAAACAAAGAAAATCCCTGTAAATTAATACTTTACGGGGATTTTTTGTTTTTGGTGCATAGCAAAAATAAGCATATCAAAGCATTCTTTCGGTGTACTATTCGGTGTACCTGATTACCTTCAATACCAGGTACACCTATTAAGTAAATAATTCATTGTTTATCAGTGTTTTGCATCTTGACTTGTTGCTCTTGGAATTTTAGTTTTGTGATTAAAAAACAAGTAAGATGGAAAGAACAACATTTTGTCTATTGTTCTACATTCGTAGGACGAAATTGAATCGGAACGGTGAGGCTCCGATAATGATGAGAATTACAGTGAATGGAGTCCGGGTTGATGCTTCAGTGAAGAAAACAATTCTTCCGGAATTCTGGAGTGCGGCAAAAGGAAAGGCCCTGGAAAAGAAGCGTGAGTACAAGGAACTGAATCTGTATCTTGATTCTATCCGTTTGAGGATAATGAAAATTCAGCGTGAACTGGAAATAGAAGGTGTAGCGGTTTCTGCCGGCAGTGTCCTGGACCGTTTTTTGGGTAAGGATGCTCCCGTACAGCGTACCCTGTTTGAGGTTTTCCGTGAACATAATGATAAATGCGCCCAATTGTCCGGTACGGACATGGCGCCTGCAACCGTGCAGCGTTATGAGACATCCTTGAAACATACTCAGGATTTTGTCTGGGAGACATATCATAAAAAAGATATTCTTTTGGATGAAGTTTCCCGCCAGTTTGTTGAGGATTACGAGTTCTGGCTTAAGACCTCGAAAAAGTGTTGTCATAATACAGCCACCAAGTATCTGAAGAACTTCAAGAAGATTATCCGTATCGCTTTGGCCAAGGGATGGATGAAGAATGATCCGTTTTTGGAAATCAGGTTCTCGTTGGATAAGGTGGAGCCGGACTTCTTGGAAGATTCGGAAATCCGAAAACTGATTTCAAAGGAGATTGATATTCCGCGGCTGGGTCAGGTACGGGACATTTTTGTGTTCTGTTGCTTCACCGGTCTGGCCTTCTCGGATATTCACGGATTGGGAAAGGAGCATATCGTGGAGGACTCGAACGGTGTCAGATGGATACGCAAGGGAAGGCAGAAGACCAAAATCATGTGTAACATCCCATTGATGGAAGTTCCGTTAAAAATATTGGAGAAGTATTCCACCAATGAATATTGCAGGAAACATGGTGTGCTTTTTCCGGTGCTTTGTAATCAAAAAATGAACGCCTATCTCAAGGAGCTGGCTGATATTTGTGGCATAAAAAAAACATTGACTACCCACATGGCAAGACATATCATTTCTTCTTACTCATTGAAAACAAGAAACTTCTAAAGATTATCAGCTTGACAGGTAACGATATGGAAACCAGCGGGCTTCTATATTTTGCAATGTTCTGCACTAATCAATAGAACGCTTTTCTCATTTGCAAAAGTAATATTTTCTACCCTTATTACCAAAACTATTCCTCTGAAAAGATATTTCTCTTCTTGATTTTTTATGAAAGGTCTATATTTGTATATGGATAATCGCAATAAACAAAGGAGCAAAGAATGATACTTGTCAAGCTTGCCATTAAAGAAGTCTAGTAAAATACTAAAAAAGGATAGCGAAACTTCTCCCATGGTTCCGCTATCTTTATGGATAATTCTACATTATTTCAACTATACCTTATCATCTTTATCTAACGGTATGAATGCCGTCATAACAGGATGTTCCATTTCATAATGTAGCAAAATCAATAGCTTGTTGCAACTCCCTTTCCCTAATATACCGAAACGACTGAGGAGCGACGAAGGAATCAAACATTTCAAATGGATTCACCGGTTTCCTGTATAACACTGGATTCTCTATTTGCAAAGCATATCCCGTGTCACGACCTTCGAAATATTCGTCAAAGTATTGCTTGGATACGCCCGAATCTTCACGGGTCCTTTCCCACAACTCTTTGGGCGTGGATTGAAGCACAGCCTTTATGGAAAATTCGCCGACAATCATCCCCTCAGGCTTTGTGGAGTAGACCAAAACCTTGGTGACGTGCCTGGTAAATATGCTTTTCCTATATTCATATTTTTTCCGTCCTTGGAATATCTCGTGGACGAATTCCGGTTTAATCGACAATAATACTTTCATCTATCTGTCCTCTTGTTACTATATCATTAAATTCCTTGTCCGTCAGCTGGAAAAATCCCCAATATTGAGTTGTGGATAATCCAACGCCATTAATCAGTTCTTGACGGTTAAGACGGTGGTTGAACGGCGCATTATAGGTCATTTTTATAATGACTGTTTTGTGATTAAAATAGTAACCTCTTAATTTTTTCTCATCAAAGATACTATAAGCATTCGTATATTTGATAAATTCATTCAAATTTTTGAAATCACTGGGTCTCTTTACTTCTTCCACTACGCAAATGGAGGTTGCCACGCTCCTATAGTATGCAGGTCCTTGGCCATCATTAGTACGATAGATGACAAGGATGTCACCAGGAACCAACTGCTCAACGCCATCCATTCGACACAGATAAATCTTGTGGATGCTATTAGTATGGGAAACATCTTTTATCAGCGCATCCCTGTTCCGTTGCTCTGTATTCAAAATGGAATCAGGGAATAGAGGCGTGTGATAATCAGGATATACAGATAGCATATATTTATTCTTGCCATTGGTGTGCACGAAAGGGAAACACTTGCATAAATCATCACTGACAGCAGTCATCGACTTGACATATACGCTCTCCGGATTTTCGGGATTTCCCTTGGTGCCTCGTAGTTCAAAGCCGTATCTCTTGAGCAAGTTCACCAGCCCTTCGTGCTTCTCGAATATCGTGACATAAATGTCTCCCACTTGCTCGTAGACAGCCACGCGCATAATCATCTGGATGAAATACTCGCCCAATTTTGTATTATGGGCGTCAATCTTGAATGTCCCCACTTTCAGGTGCTTGCCTTCAGGCAGTTTGGGACTTACATCCTCAACGACTCCTTCCTCAATTTTAAGATAGAGAAAAGCCTCCAATTCACCATCGTCTTTTTTCTGGATGTAAGCATCGCTGTCGCTCTTGCGTTGGAACCAGTCCTCAAATCCGTTGTAATCTTCTTTCAGACTTGTGAAGAACGGGTCTTCCAAATTAACCTGTTGGAACTTTACTTTTTCCATGATATTTAAAATAAAATCGAACGAATCCCTATCCAGCCCGTGCCCAAAGGTTTGAAACAACCTTAACCCGACTGGCTACAGGTTACGCACTGAAAAGGGATTCATATTGTTTCGTTTAATTGGGCGAGTGCAAAGGTAATACAAAAAAGCAAGATACTTGGGCAATAGCCCAAAAAATGATTATGAAGTGGTTTGTGTGTCTTCCTAATAAAATTTGAACTATCTGTTTATTTCGAATCGGATATATCTTCTGTGAAATTATCGGTGTATCTTTACTCATTTGTGGACAATAAGATTAGAGGTTATAGTTTCTATTCATGAGAATTTGATACTAAACTGATTGACAATTCAACAAACAGTAGGATATACCAATCGGAATAAGTTTATTGTGCCAGTCCTTTGTTGCTTCACTGCTATATTGATAGGTGGCCCCATTGTGCTACCGATTTACATCATCCAAACTCCACTTCTCTAAATCCGCACTTCATTGCTGATACTTTTATTTGAAGTTTTGCTGTTGTAAACCAGTACGACAGTACAACAGCACAACAGTAAATCAGCGTATCATTGAAACTTTATTGCTGCAAACCCGTATAGAATAAAAATTCTGAATTTTCGCTTCTGCCAGTCATCGTTTTTGAAAACCATTGGTTCGTTAGGTTTGTAAATAGGCGAAGAAGTTTTTACCCTAAATTGCATATCTTTATTGGTTTAAGGCGAATTTTGACTGCGATTGGCACATTTTAGCATCGAATTGACGCTATTATTCACATTTCAGGAGAGTGAATATCAGACTTTCGTTCCCTACATTCTCAACTAAGGCTGCAACCTGTGCACCTCCTTTTCCTATTCTTTTTGGGGACAATATAGGCATTGGGAAACGATGCTTTGAAAGCCGGAATAACAGCACAAACTCCAATCCGTTTGCTGACGGATTATTGATTTCACGAGAAATCAGCAAGGTGTCCTTTGAGTTACTCAAAGGCTTTTCGGTTACTCTCGAAAAGTGGAAGCAGCAAGGTATGTTTTGAGTTTCTCAAAACCTTTCGGGTTACACTCAAAATCCTTGCCGCCGGGCTTCCTCTCCAAAGTCGGAAAGCCTAATGTTTCACTTATCCACTATATACATACAAACGTACTATTTCCCCAATGACTTGAACATTTTGGTGATGCAACGCTTTTTCTGCTCCATATTAGGATGGACATAAAGGTCAAGCGTGGTTGAGATATTTGAGTGCCCCAACAATACACTTACGGTTTTATAGTCACACCCAGCTTCAATGCAACGTGTGGCGAAGCTATGACGCAGACCATGATACTTCAATTTAGGTATGTTAAGCTTCACCATCAGATTATTATAATAATTACGATACGTGCGTGGCTCTGTCGGACGTTCGTTGTTGGTAAGTACATAAAAATCGTCATTGAGTACCTTTTTCAACGGTTTTATCATTGCAAGCAATTCTTTGCTCATAGGTATTTCCCGGCAGGAGTTTTTGGTTTTGGGTGTGTTGATAACAAGTTCTGTATGCTTTTTCTCACCTTCAATGATATAGATACGCTCGATAGTGCGGCTGACCGTTATAGTACCGTCAATGACATTGATGTCGCTCCATTTTAAGGCACATATTTCTCCGATACGTAGTCCGGTACTAAGACTAATATAAATGCCAAGCCCGGTAAATGTAAAATGACTTTGGATATAGCTCAGAATCTTTCTGTGATTGGCTACAGATAACACTTCCAGTTCTTTATTACCGGTAGACGTAGGATATTTTATGTCCCATTCGTAATAGTTCATCCACTCATTCTTGACCCCGAATTTCATCACCATTTTAAGGACAATCAGAATGTCCTTAATCGTTTTAATACTCAAACCTTTTTCCAACTTTTGCAAGACAAAAGCCTGTACCTCTTGTTCGTAAAGGGAATCCTTATCTCCCAAACACGGAAGAATGTGGTTTTCCAAAATTAACACATAAGCTGCCATCGTGGACTGCTTCACATAAGGACGCTTGTATTCTTTCCAAGCTCCTGCAATTTCTCTAACTGTTTTGTGAATCATGATTTCTAAATAATTGGTTCTTATAATTAGAGAAAGATAATGTGATTAGTTCCGGCTTTACGATTCCCGGAGTTTACGGAAGAGTGGAAACGCATTAAAGTTTCAGACTTGCTTGATTTTTATTCCACAAATTCTCTTAGCTGGGAACAATTAGAATACGAGCCAAATGAGCCATATAACTTACATTACGGCTTAATCCATGTTGGGCTTTCTACCTTGATAGATTTGACAAAGGATAAATTGCCAAGCATCAAAGATGGTAATGTACCTAAAAAATATGAATTGTGCAAGGAGGGTGATATTGCTTTTGCAGACGCATCAGAAGACACAAATGAAGTCGCTAAAGTTGTTGAATTTTACAACTTAGGCGACAAAAAAGTTGTATGTGGGCTTCACACAATTCATGGGCGTAACAACAATGGACAGACGGCTAAAGGGTTTCTTGGTTATTGCTTTTCCTCTACAATATTTCACAATCAAATACGGCGCATAGCGCAAGGAACAAAAATATACTCTATAAGTACGAAGAATTTTTCAGAAATCTTTGTTGGACTGCCAAGTAGGAGCGAGCAGCAAAAGATTGCAACTTTGCTAAGGTTAATAGATGAACGCATAGCTACCCAAAACAAAATCATTGAGAAACTGCAATCCTTAATCAAAGGAATTGTTGACGAATTGATGACTGTTCTTCTGAAAGGGAAATTATACCCTTTTTCTTCTTTCTATATAAAAGCTGGTGAAGGTGGTACTCCTACGACATCGGTAAATGAGTATTATTTAGGAGGTACAATTCCATTTATTAAAATTGAAGATTTATCCTGTAAATATCTGACAAGTAATAAGGACTTTATAACAGAACTGGGTATGCAAAAATCATCAGCGTGGCTTATCCCATCGCATTCTGTTATATATTCTAATGGTGCGACAATAGGAGCAATATCTATAAATGAATACCCCATTTGTACCAAGCAAGGTATATTGGGCATTGTCCCGAATACGAATATCAATGTAGAATATTTGTATTTGTTGATGTCTTCCTCTTACTTTTCAAAAGAAGTAAACAGAATTGTTACAGAGGGAACAATGAAAACTGCATATCTTAAGGACATCAATCATATCAAATGCCCATTACCATCTATGGCACAACAACAGAATATAACAAACCTCACATCCTCTATTGAGAAGAAACTTTTTGTCGAACAAGAACTTTTGAAATTATTGAATATTCAGAAACAACATCTATTGCGCACGATGTTTATATAAACAGCATACGCAATAGGTAAGACTTCTGTGCGTTTAGTGATATAATAAGGTTTTGTTCCACAACTAACTTTTGCTCAATGTTATGCAGCAATGACGCAATCCTTATCTGCTTTTCAATGGATGGACAGAATAATTTTGCCTTCCCATAATCTTTGAAGTAAATGTGAGGAATAGCCATCCCTGTTATATATGGAGTGAAATTGAACGCCATAAGTGCATAATATAGGTAAAGGGATGAGTACTTTTCTTTGGGTGTTAAGTAGTTAAGTGTTCCAATTACAGAAAAATGGTCATTAACATACGACAAAGAACCAACACCAGAACCGTCTTTGACTATTAAAATTGATTCACCATTATGGGCATAGCTATCAGTATAGCCAATAAGCCCAGTGGCACCATATACAGGATATGAGCCAGTTGCAGACACGCAATTTTCTTGCAAAGTGGACGAATGGCATTCAAGGCAATCACACAAGCGTACATTTGGAGTTCCTGACTGTGTAAATTGTGCTGCAATTCCTTTGATTAAGGAATGTAATACGGCAATGTCCGCAATTAGAAAAAGGGTATTCACTTTATTGAAAAATGAACATACAGAAAGTTGCGAGATTAATCAACTGTTAGCTTATGAACAACCTAATACATACATTGTTGTCAATGATGAATACTCTGCGGACACGACATTAACTCCGGTTTTAACAGCGAATAAAGGTTTTGTTTTGGGATATACAGACGAGGATTTTGGTATATATCAAAAGGGCGAGTGTATAATCTTTGATGACTTCACAATGGATGCAAAATATGTATCATTCCCTTTCAAAGTAAAATCTTCAGCAATAAAGATACTTACTGCAAAACTTAACGTAAATCTTCGGTTTATGTTTGAATATCTCTCATATTTAGGACTTAAATCCGAAGAGCACAAAAGGCATTATATTTCAGAAATAGCGTCACTTGTTATTGAACTACCTTCAAAAGAAAAGCAAAACAGAATTGCCAATCTAATGACTTCATTGGATAATAAATTGGTTCTTGAAGAAAAAGTAAAGGCAAAATATGAGGATAAAAAACAATACTTGCTCTCGCAAATGTTTATATAAACATCTGTGAGAGCAAGTACTGCTTCTGTTTTGAATACTCTGTGAGTAAATTATTATGTATAGCTAATAGTTCATGTAATCTTCTGAAAACAATGGATATTCTTTTTTGTTCTTCAAGCTTAGGCAAACAGATTTGAATATTTCCCATTGTATTATTCATTAGTTTGGGATTAGCTAAGTTTACCGAAACATATTTCTTTGTTGCTTCAGCTAAAACCAAAGAAACAAAATGAATGTCAAAGCCTTTTTTAAGTTTTAATAAGCCACAAACATTTGTGCAATTAAATCTCCCATTACGATAAAATACTGTTCCTGCATTTGCACCATCAGTTGTCCAACTGATATATTCACCCTCAAACATATAATCATCAAGGTAGCCCATAATACCCTCGTTTGATGTTTGAGAAGAATATACAGGATATGTAGGATTCTTTTGTTGACTAATTTCAACAGAGCTAATAACCCTACCACGTCCTATTATGGCTATATCTTTAATCCTAAATTGTTCCCAAGAATCAGAGTGGAGCATTTTCAAACTAATTGCGGACTTTAGTTTTTTCAAATCCTCAATGATTTTGTTCTGGGTAGCGATACGTTCATCAAGCAAAGATAATAAGCGAGCAATCTTGCTTTGCTCCAAAATAGAGGGATATAGAATTTCTCTCTTTTCCATATCTCCTTTTGTAATATGAACCATAGTTCCACCCTGTACTTCATTCTTTATTTTCTCTGTGTCCCGTTCTAAAAAATAAAACAGAAATTCTTTTGAAACTTGTTGGAACGAATCAATTTTCCAAATATGATAATGATATATAACTTTCTCGCCTGTCCAAAAACGAGGACCAAAAGAAGCAGACCAAGCATATAACAAATCCCCGTTTACTGCAACTTTTTCATCATCAAGTTCCAAATCTGAATAATACCATGAATCATTAGTAAAGAAGTTACCAACACGAAGAACACGATATTTTCCATCTGATAAAAGCTCATTTTGTTTATATGCACGACCATTATGAAACGTACAGACATCGTTTAGAATTTCACGCTTCCACTCCCCACTAAACTTCGGGAATCGCAAAGCCGGAACATTAAGGACTTTCTTATCTTTATTTTCTGCCATAATTGTCAATTTTAATCGTTAAAATCAAGTGAAGGTAAATCATTGTCATTTAATCGGTCAAAGTCAGACTGAAACAAACGGTCTTGGATGATACGGTATTTTTCAAATTCAGTTTCGGCAAATTTCTTGGCGAATTCTGCCGTAACCTTACCTGCATCTGGAAGGACAGCATCGCCACCGGCTTCAAGAATGATGTCAATACGTTTTGCCCAGTCCTCCATTGTCATAGGTATATGACGCTTCGCCATACGTTCAGCCATATCCAACACGGCATTGACCAAACGTCCCATATCTTCCAGCTCTATACCTTTCAGATAGTTCTTGGCAATACTTACATCGGTCTTGACTATTTTCCCATCAGGAGCATTTTCCCACGTAGTCAGTCCCATGTGTTCTTTTTCAGCATTGGCTCTATTCACAATTAGTTCTGCGGCTGTCTGACCGTGCACTGCATAGTGCATTTTGTTCTGTACTTTTTTGAAAAATAACCGTGTGGTAGGTGCATCACGATTGTAATCAATGGCTGTAGAATAAATATCCGTAAGTTTTTGATAGAAACGGCGTTCGCTAAGGCGGATTTCACGGATTTCTGCCAGTAAATGCTCGAAATAGTCCTCGCCAATAAATGAGCCGTTTTCCATACGTTTCTTGTCTATCACATAGCCACGGATAGAGAACTGGCGAATGACAGAGGTACACCATTGGCGGAATTGTGTAGCCCTGATACTGTTTACACGATAACCCACAGAGATAATGGCATCCAAGTTGTAAAACAGCGTTTTTCTATTTACCTGACGCTCACCCTCCGTTTGAACTACCGAGAAAAACTCGGTAGTTGCATCTTTTTGCAACTCCTGACTGGCATATATGTTCTTTAAATGTAAACCTATATTATCGGTAGAGCAATCAAATAAGATTGCCATAGCTTTTTGCGTACACCAGACAGTTTCATTCTGATACACCACTTGTATGCCATCTTCCTTATCTTCAATGGCGAAGATAAGGAACTCTGCCGTACTGTTTCTTATTTCAAACCGCTTTGCCATTACACTTCCTTTTATTCAACCAACCCCAACTCTTTCAAATACCCCTCTATCTCCTTGTCAAGTTCGGCGCGTTTAGCTTCAAGTTCTTTAATTTCCGCCATTACAGCCTTGATGTCGATAGGTGCTTCTTCTTCAAAGGTATCAACATATCGGGGAATATTCAGATTATAATCGTTGTCAGCGACTTCCTGCAATGTGGCAAGATGACTATACTTTTCTATTTCCTTGCGATCACGATAGGTTTCGACAATTTTCTGTATATGCTGCGGACGAAGTTTGTTTTGAGTCTTTACCTTTTCAAACTCCTTGCTTGCATCAATGAACAGGATATTATCATCCTCCTTGCGGCATTTCTTAAAGACAAGAATACAGGTCGGTATGCTTGTACCATAGAAGATGTTGGCAGGCAAACCGATAATGGCATCAATATAGTTTTTCTTTTCAATAAGAAAACGACGGATTACACCTTCAGCATTACCACGGAACAGTACACCGTGAGGTGCAACACAAGCCATTGTGCCGCCCTCATTTAAGTGGTAAATCATGTGTAGGATAAAGGCATAGTCGGCTGTCTTTTTCGGTGCAAGTCGTCCAGCCTTGCTGAAACGGTCATCATTGTTGAATTTGTCAGCAGCACTCCATTCTGCGGAGAACGGAGGATTAGCCACGACTGCATCAAACTGCGTATCGCCAAATGCGTCCCACTCCAGCGTATCACCGTTTTCTATCTTGAAGTTATTGAATCTGATGCCGTGCAACAGCATATTCATTCTGGCAAGGTTGTAAGTGGTCGGATTCTTCTCTTGTCCATAAATGTCCACTGCATGACCCACCTTTGCCGCACGAAGAAGCAACGAACCACTACCGCAAGTCGGGTCATACACATTGCGAAGCCGTGTGCGACCAATAAAAACAATCTCTGCCAATATTTGGCTGACTTCTTGCGGTGTATAAAACTCTCCGGCTTTTTTCCCGGCTCCTGCGGCAAATTGACCAATCATATATTCGTAGGCATCGCCAAGAATATCAATCTCATTAGATGCTTCCACTCCAAACTTTATATCGTCCAAAGCCAACAAGACGTTGCTGACAAGCGTATTCTTGTCATCTGCCGTCTTACCCAACTTTGGAGAAGCGAGGTCTATATCTGAGAACAGACCGCCGAAATCTTCCTCACTATCATGCCCTAATGTACTATCCTCAATACGTTTCAGCGACCGTTCAAGTATTGGCAATATATTCTCTTTCCTTTTTATCCGATCTATTACCGATGAAAACAAATAAATCGGTTCTATGAAGTAACCGACACCTTCCAAACATTGCTTTTTCAGCTCCTCTTGTAGTTCAACGGCATCTTCATCCTCCATATTCCACAAATCTTTGAACGATACACCGTCATCCACCAAAGCATTATTGGCGTATGCTTCTATCTTTTCAGACAGGTATTTGTAAAAGATAAAACCCAATGTGAAATACATGAAATCACTGGCTGACATATTACCGCGCAACCTATTGGCAACCTCCCAAAGTTGGTCACGGAGTTTTTGTTGTAATTCTTCGCTCATATAATTTTCTATTCTATGTTATCTATATCGTTTTCTTCTGATGCTGTTTCTGCATTCTCTATTGCACTACGCAAATCGTCTAATACTTTTCCTTTATATGAAAAATATTTTGCTCCTTGATAAGCACCGGATGTGTTTCTCTTATCTTCCGGCATTAAAGTACCGACAAAAGGAGAGAGTTTGTAAATGCGACCCTCATATTCAACAGAATCGTCACTGGCTACTTTTACCTTTGTGTTTGTGGGTACAAAGGTAATGTATTCTCCAATCTTTATGCCTACCATACTGAACTTAAAGCGTCCACGTTTAACTGTACGTTTATGGCTATCAGTCTGTTCTTTTGTTTTTTCGTCTTTTTCTATTGGCTTGTTGTCTTTATAAACGGTAACTACTGCATCCTCTATTATTTTTGCTATATCATAGAAGATATCCAATGCTATTTGCGGAGCGACATTGAAAAATTCACGATTTTGCCTAATACGTAAATCAGTCAAACGGTCAATGATTTTGTGGACATGCTTCTCTACATCATTGTATTTTACAGTTCTAATTGTCGCGTAAATTTCAAAAGGCAAAGGTACTGCCGTATTATCAAGTTCCTTTGAGCGTACATCTACGGGGCGGGAGCTTTTACCAATCTTCACCCAATCCTCACGAAAACTTGGATTAGTCAAGATATACACATACCCCGGTTCTTTTATCTTATCCATAATCTTAATCCCAATTAAAAGTTCTGATAATGCTACGTAGCCTATCCATTATTCGTGTCAGAGCCTTACGGGTCTTTATCAAACCGAGATGTTTCTCTTTCAAAGCCTTTTGTATAATTTCAGGCTGTTCTTTTTGTAGGTAATCATATTCTTTCAGATAATGGTTAAGCACATCAGAAGAAAGTCCCTCATCTTGCGCCAATGAGTTCACCGCCTTTTCACGTTCAATGGAAATATAACGATTCAATCGTTCTTCGAGTTCGCTTGTACCGTCTGCCTTCTGCCGTTGCAGCATGAAGTTCTCTTTATCTTCATCCACATTCTTTTGGATGAAACCGTCAATGAGTTTCGCCTTATTGCGCATTTCGGCATCCTTAATCATCGTATCAATGATACTCTTGCGCCGTTCTGCATAATCTTTACTATATGGGTCAAGATTGGCAATCAGTTCAAGGATATAAGCCACGTTGATAATGTCGCTATGAAGAAGTTCAAGACAGAAATCCACATCTTCCAACCTTTCATCACTTGGTGTCTCATCACCATTGTTTGGAGAGGGTGAAGGCATGTCCGAAGGAACAAATGTATCGTGAATATCAAGATACTTGCTTCGGAAATCCATAAACTGCTGTTCGGTCATACCGAGGTCGTCCGCTTCATCACTGTAATCCTCATATATCTGAATTTCTGCGTGTTTACGGATAATGTCGCGGAAAGCCAACACAAAATCTTTCTTATCCTTTTCACTTTGCAACAAATCTATGCTGCTTGGTTCCGGGTATTTCTGTAAGAAGTCCGTGGCTAACTGCTGGTATTCCTTTTTTACCTCCTCATACGTAGGGCGTACTATTTCTTCCGGATTATTGGAATTGCTGAATAACCTGATGGCTGTATCAACATTACTTTTCAAATCACGGAAGCATATAATCTTGCCAAACCGCTTTTTCTCGTTCAAAACACGGTTTGTACGACTAAAGGCTTGCAACAGACCGTGATACTCCAAATTCTTATCTACATAGAGTGTGTTTAGCTTCTTGCTATCGAAGCCAGTAAGGAACATACCAACGACAAGGCAGAGATCAAGCGGTTTCATGTCCGCTTTCTTCTTTTTCATGCGTTCATTGATGTCATCGTAATAGGCTCGGAAATTTTCGGTAGTATATGCTGTGCCAAACATTTCATTGTAGTCATCCATGATGGCTTGAAGCTCGTCTGCTTCACCTGTACTTTCACTGACATACTGTCCTGTATTCATTCCTGTCTGTTCATCATCTTGGCTACTGTTGGCAGCGTATGTGAACACCGCACCGATACGTATTTTCGGATTCAGAGACTTGAATATCTTGTAATAACGTATAAGCATCGGCACAGACTGCACGGCAAACAGGGCGTCAAACTCACCGTCAAAAGTTGACTTATTGAAATTATTAAGGATGAATTTGGCTATTTCCTCCATTCGGTTGGCATTACCCGCTTCTACATTCTCGTTCCCATGATAATATTCTACAAGGAATCCCAGTACATTTTCATCGGCAATGGCATCCTTGATAAGATATTGGTGCAGGCAATTGCCAAATATTTCTTTGGTGGTATGCCCGTCCACGGCATTTTCCGTGAAGATGGGCGTACCCGTGAATCCGAACACTTGGGCATTGTCAAAGAACTTCATTATTCTTTTGTGGCTTTCCCCAAAGTGACTTCTGTGGCACTCGTCAAATATCATTACAATACGTGAGTGGCGTATGGATTCTATCTTATTGCTGTACCACGTCTTACTGACTGCGGCATTGAGCTTTTGAATAGTAGTGATGATTATCTTGGAGTTGCTGTGTAACCGCTTTACAAGTTCGTCCGTGTTATCTGTACCATCCACTGCTCCCGGCTCAAAGGCTTCATATTCCGATTGGGTTTGTGTATCAAGGTCATGGCGGTCAACCACAAACATAACCTTATCTACATCGTCCAGTTCGGAAACGAGTTGTGCTGCCTTGAATGAAGTTAAAGTCTTTCCGGCTCCGGTCGTATGCCATATATAACCGTTGCCATTGGAGTTTTTTACCTTGTCCAATATTTTCTCTACGGCATAGAATTGATACGGACGGAGTACCATCAGGCATTTGTCGCCTTCATGCAGTACGATATATTTGCCAATGATTTTGCCCAAAGTGCATTTCTCTAAAAAAGCGGCAGCAAATTTATCCAGTTCATTGAACGGCACATTGGCTGCATCCGTCCAGTTGAACGTGAATTTATAACCGCTGTTCGGGTTATTTGCAAAGTAACGGGTATTTACGCCGTTGGAAATAACGAACAACTGAATGTAGTCAAATAATCCGTGAAAAGATGTTTTGTGATAACGTTGTATCTGATTGTACGCCTGTTTGAGTTCCACGCCACGGCGTTTCAATTCAATCTGCACTAATGGCAGACCATTTATAAGAATAGTCACATCGTAGCGACATTTTTTTCGACCTTCCACCGTTATTTGATTGGAAACCTGAAACTCGTTCTGACACCATTGTTGACGATTGAGAAATTCCACCCAAATACGTTTACCGTCTGCCGTATCAAGCGGATAAAGGTCGCGTAGTTTCTTCGCCTTTTCAAATCGTGTACCGCCTTCAAGATAGATAAGAATCTTTTCAAATTCCTCTGTCGTAAATTCAGTTCGACCATATTCAGCCAACCGTTTACGGTTATGTATCTCCAATTGCCGTTTGAAATTTGCTTGAAGATTATCTTCTTCAGCAATCTGGACATACTCATAATCCATTTGCTGAAGTGTAGCGATAAGTCCGGCTTCCAATGCCGCTTCACTTTGTATTGACATATTTTGCTCCGCCTTTTATTTGTTATTTATTTCCGTTCAGATTTCTGATAATCTCAATACCCAATGCGTTTTCTATCTTACATATCGTTTCTAACGACATATTCTTTTTCCCTTTCAATACTTTAGAAATATATTGTTGGGTGCAATTCATTCTTTCAGCAAGCATCTGTTGTGTCAAACCAAGTTCCACCATTCGTTTGGACATAGTAGCAGCAATCAGCTGCGAGTATTCTGCCCAATCCTTGTTATCCTGCTCAGGCTTAGCTGTGCATCTGGCTTCTAAGGTATCACAATATATTCTGTCTGTCATTGTATTTATTGAAAGATTATCTTGTTTGAATGCAAAGGTAATATAAATACCTGAGGAGCACAACTATAAGGTTGTATATTTGAGTAATAAGTGTTTTATGATTGGCAATTTGTATATCCAATGATACTATAATATTCTTCACTTATGCTGAAATCTTAGTGAAAGCACAATAAAAACAAAAACGCCATAGGCTACTACATCGGTGCCAAATACTGCCACGATGTTGTGAGTTGGTTGGAATTTGCCAGACTTGGCTTTTATTTGCATCACGGTCACTTGGAACAACTGTTACGGGTTAGTGGATAATGCCACTCCCGACCACTTGCTGCCACAAGCTGCCAATCAGCCGTAAAACCATTGTCCGATGCGAATATTGGCTTTACTTTGTGGGTAAACCAGATTATCAATAATAAAAACAGTATATGCAATGAATGAATTTGTGATTATTTCAAAAGACGTGTTTGAAGAAATGGTCGGGAAGTTCAGCCACTTCTCCGACCGGGTGAATGAAATTCTAAACAAAAGGGATGAGGGAAGGTTCAGTCGCTGGATGGACAATCAGGAAGTCTGTCAGCAATTACGCATCAGTCCCCGTACCTTGCAGACGCTTCGCGACAACGGCACACTGGCTTACTCCCAAATTGGACATAAGATTTTCTACAAGCCGGAAGACGTGCTGCGTATCGTACGGTTTGTAGAAGACAGACGAAAGGATCCGCCTGTTAGGGAAAGACCATCTGAATGTAATTGAATTTATTGTACCACTAAATCCACTGTAATAAATGAACAAAACGATTATGACTAACGATGAATGGGCTATCGGCTTCATGGAACAATTGGACACCATGCTTGACGGCATTGAAAGCATGAACGAAAAAAGCAGGGCTTCATTCAGCAATGAACGCTTTCTGACGGATAGGGAGGTATCGGCACGACTCAAAGTGAGCCGCCGTACCTTGCAGGACTACCGCAACAACGGGACAATAGCTTATTACCAGTTGGGCGGTAAGATTCTCTACAAGGAATCGGACATAGAACGGATGCTTCTTGCCAATTACCGTGAAGCGTTCAGAAAAAAAGACACCTAAATGGTATGACAAAATGAAAGCCGACAACAGAGGAATACGTTTCCAGTCCGTTGTCGGCTTCTGTTTTTCTTTTCACCTTTTTCAGCTGTCTGCTCTCCGTCCATTATATGGGGAGAGCGAAAAGAAAAGGTGAAGCGATTTTCTGCTGTGGCTTGTGTTCAGCCTGTCTATGACGAATTTTCTGAAAATCAAACATTCCCTTCCACGTAGTCTGAATGCAAGAGCAATCACCATTTCAAGGCTATACACCTCGTAACGTGTTCCGTCGACTTGTCTGATGTACCGTTTCGTTTCTTCTTCCAATAACTCATGATTCTTATAAATGGCATGTACTGCTGTGCGGATGTCGTAGCAGAATACCATAAACATATCCGCTATTTCTTCCATCGTCATCCAGACGGGAGCGGTAGGCATGGTGACCATCCCGTTTTCACTGATAGCGATTATTCCCCGTTCCATTGTCATACCTCCTTATCCGTTCCATTTCCATTCGTTTTCCTTTCCCTTGATATGCCTGTTCCGTAGGTGCGTCTGATTGTTATCAGATTGTCCATATCTTTGGATATCTTCTTGTCAGTGACCTCCGCGTACCGCTGGGTGGTCTTTATACCGGAGTGGCCCATCATCTTGGCTATGCTCTCAATGGGGATACCCTCCGAAATCAAAAAAGTCCCGAAGGAGTGTCTGGCTTGATGATAGGACAAGTTTTCCTCCCTGCCGATGGCAACACCCATCTCATGTATCTCAAACCACATCTCGTCACGGCTTGGGAGTGGGAATACTGGCTTGGTGTCGTCCTTGGTGTTGTAGAGGTCAAGTATCTGTTCTGCTATCGGGTGCAGGGGGATGAATGCCTCCACATTGGTTTTCTTGCGGTTGATACGGATATAACGCCTGCCGTCCGATGTCGTGCCAATATGGTGCGGATGGAGCAGCATGATGTCCACGTATGCCAGTCCCGTAAAAATCGAGAACAGGAACGCCCTCCGCCCAAGTTCCTGCAAGGGGTCGGGCATCGGTGTTTCGAGGATGGTCTTCAGTTCCGCACGGCTGATGTGCTTATGCCTCGGAGCGGGCTTCTTCTCGTATTCCATGTCTTCCAACGGGTTGGCACGGAGTATCTCATAATCAACGGCAAGATACACCAGCTTGCTCAGCCAGCACAGGCACTTGTTCATCTGTGACGGTCCGAAGTTCTTGTAGCGTTTCAGGAAAGCTTTATAGGAATTGCCGAACTCTTCCGTGATTTCAGCCAGATTTATATCACTCTTTCCCTGTGAGGCAAGAAAGTCCGTCAAATACTTCTGATAGTATTTTGAATTTCTGTACGTCGAAGTGGAATTTATCTCCTTTGAGCGGACAAGCAGCCTTTCAAGTTCCATCTCGCCCATCTGTAACAGTTTGACCGGAATGACGGCTTTCTTTGCCAGCGTATTTTTGAGCAGCTCGGCACTCACTACGTTCTGCTTCTTCAATGAATCCTCATAGGCACATTCGACGGACTTGCGGAACTCCAGCAAGCGGTTGTTTTCACGGATGGTACGGATTGAGCCTGTCTTGCTGTTCCAGTCTTCGGGTCTGCAATAGATGCCTGTCGCCATTGTGGAACTCTTGCCGTCTATGGTGATGCGGCAAAGGACGGCGGTCGTGCCGTCAGCCTTTACTTTATTCCTGTTGATGTATGGTAATACGGAAAATGTACTGCGCATAATTGTAATATTTTAAGTTTCTTATTTTAATGATTACAGGACAAGATTCAAGTCCTTGGTTGCTTCGATATACTTGTCCATGTCCTCAAACAGCTTTTTCGGAGTGACACGGGCATACACCTGCGTGGTGGTTATGTCGGAATGTCCCAGCATCCGGCTGATGGTTTCTATCGGTACTCCGGCTTCCAGCGTAATCAGCGAGGCAAATGAGTGTCTTGCCTGATGATAGCACAAGCCGCCATTCACTCCGGCAAGGACAGCAAGGGCTTTCATATGTCGTTTCATGTTGGGGTGATGAACCATCGGGAAAAGTGTCGGTCTGCTGTCATCACGATATTTCTCTATCAGCGCAAGTGCTTCGGGAAGCAGTTTGACGCTTGCCCGAAGCTCGTTTTTCTTCCTGTGGTACTTCAGCCAGAGGTTTCCCTCATCGTCCGTGTAAAGATTCTCACGGGTAACACTCACCGCATCGGCATAGGCGGTTCCCGTATAGCAGGCAAACAGGAAAAGGTCGCGGGCAAGAATGTGTGTGGTGCGCCATGCGGGTATTTCCACATCACGGATTTTCTCGAAGTCCTCACGGCTCAATGCCCTCGGTGTGCGTTCTGTCTTTTGTGGAAGGGTGAAATTGGCGAAGAAACACCTGTCTGCGTATCCCTCCTTGTAGGCAATACGGCATACCTTTTTCAGAATGGCGAGATAATGGCGCACGGTATCTACCGCCAGTCCCTTTACGTCCATTACATAATTCTGGTAGTCATGGATGAACTGCTCGGTAAGCTGGCCGAAAGCGATGTCCTTCGTCTTGAACTGCCACTGGATGAACTCACCCAATCTCATTCTCATGTAGTAATAGCCGGGATATGTTCCTTTGGCACGGTCGATGCCGATACGTGCCTTCAAGTCCTCACAGATACGGTCAGTCATTCTAAGCAATGTCATCTGTGTTTCCATGCTGCCTTGGAACAGTTCCTTGACCGCCGTGGCGTCAAAGTCTTGTCCGCGTTCCACCAGCGTGTCAAATGCGTTATTGATGGCAAGCAGCAGCTTATCCAGCTTGGCATTGGTTTCCACCGCCTCACGGCTCTTGCCGCCCAGACGGCTTTCCCTTGCGTTCCACAACTCCGGCTTGCACGACAGTTTGCAACCGAACTGCGCCATTGTGCGGTTTACCGTAACTCTTCCCATTATCGGGGCTTTGCCCGACTTGTCCGTTCCGCTCTTTTTCAGGTAGAGCAGCACCTTGAATTTTTCAATCTTCATCGCTTACACTTTTTTGGTTACAAAATTACTTTGAGTATAAGCGTTCATTGATTTGCAGAACACTGCGTATCAGTGCAAAAGAAACGGCTGTCCAACAATTTCATTTTCCGTGCGCTACCTATCCTTGCTTCGGTAACAGGCAGCTAACGACTTGGTAACTGAAATGGCTCAATATTCCGCACTTCCTTGCGTTTTCGGCATTTGGCAGAATAGTGAAAAGCTACTCATTTCAAACGGGTTGCGTTTTGTTGTTACTTGTTTGCTGATGGTTGCTTTGTGGGTTCTGTTCCACGTTGCGCGTCATACTTTTGCCACTTTTGCCCTGGCTAATGGTGTTTCGATAGAGAGCGTTGCTAAAATGCTGGGGCATACCAATGTTCAGATGACCCGTCATTATGCGCGTGTGCTGGACCGTACAGTGATACGTGAGATGTCACAGATAAAGATGGATTTTCATTTTTCCATGTAAGGAGAGGGTGTTTGGAATGAGCAAAGGCAGACATGAGGTTCGGATGCCTGCTCTTTCAGGAATGGCCGGAGATTGCTTCCGGCCTTTTTTATTTCATTCTGGCGTTTTCTGTCTTTTTTTGGCGGTTGCTCAACGGTTGAGTAACCAATGACCTCGTAATATCTCCGTAATATTGCACCGTAAACAATAAAAACAAGGTCATTATGAATAACAGAAGAACTGCACCTGGTGGGCAGATGACCCACATGCTCAGTACCATACTCGCCAAAGTAACCAACATTGAAAAGTTACTGGCTCCTGCCATACATAACTTGCCCGACAGCGAGATACTGGATTCAAAAGGCGTGCGCCTGCTTACCAAAATGTCCGACAGGACACTTCTAAGACGCCGCAATGACGGTTCGTTGCCTTTCCACCGTGACAAGGGGAAGATTTACTATCGCCGTTCGGACGTGCTGCGTGCCATGCTGCTTGAAAAAGAAGAACACTCTAAAAATAAAAGGTTATGAGAAAGATGATTAAGGTTGAAAGCGGCTCGTTCGCCGCACTCGTGAGAAGTTATAAGAAGTCCCTCAACATGTTGGCCGTGCTGCAACATATCTGCGAGGATAACTGTGTAGAACTTTCTATGCTGCCCGATGAGGTTTGTGAGCTGATCCGGCAGAGATTGAGAAGCAGCGTTTGAGCGGATGGCTGCGTTTTGCGGAAGAAGAGAACGGGATCAGGCATTATTCGATTGTGGATATAATCAATCTTAAGGATTCCATTGACTGGAAGGTTATTAACAGACAGGTGGAAAACCTTTCCTTTGAGGAAAAGGAATGACGGAGTGTCTTTCTTTCCATTACAGGCAAACTTAGGATATTTTTTCAGTTCCCTATTACAAATTCTCTTGGTACAGACAAGGATGCGGAAATCGGACAGGGGTCCCGATTTTCATATAGTCATTCCCTGTCCGGGCATTCCGGTTGATTGCGGCAAGCCGGTTGCCGAGTATCTCCACGTTGTCTGAATCCACGCCGTCCAGTTTCAGGGGATTGGGACGGAGTCCGGTTTTCGTATCTGCTGGCATCACCTTGTTGAAATATTTCCAGTCCCTGGTGAAACTTTGGGATTTGGTCTATTTACTAAAATGCCTGACAAGTAGATGCTTGGCCCTTGCCAGCAGCTGTTTACGGGTATCGCCATTAGTATATCAGAACGGAACATACTCTATCCCCAGCTCTCTGCACCGCTGAATTTCATCGTTCTCCAAATCCCGTGCCATCCAACGATAAGTAATCCTGAGTTCACCAATTGCCTCATAAAAGAGCTTCTGTACATGAAATCGGTCATTGGTCATAGTGGTGTTGGGAAAAGTCGTTCGGACAGTCCGTATCATGGTCGGTGAAAAATTTAAAGTGACTTCTTTGACCGTCTTGCGCTTGGAGACATGAATCATTTCAAGTACCTTTATGACCTCTTCAGACTTTGTGCCACGTATCATGGCCACAAGGTTGCCTCTACCACTACGGTCTGCACGGTTGGTGACAACAGTATATAATTCTCCGCAGCTCAAAGAAGTCTCGTCAATACAAAGGCAGGGACCTATGTTCTGTTTGAACAGGACATATTCTGTGGCATGATCCAACAGGTCCCACTCTCTGTATGCGCTGATAAACCCCTTGTACTGTGAAGTCAACTGTTTACCGTTTACACCATAAGCCTCTGCTATGGAGCTTATGTAGGACGCCGTAGTTTTAATCTTCTTTTAGAAAAGCAACGAACTCGGGAGTAAGTTTCGTTCCTTCGGCTGTAAGATCATCGTAGGTATAGGAAAACGTTTCCCCGGTAGTTTTGTCATACCAGCGATAATGTCTTACGTGGAGATAAACAGGCTTGCCGCAAAGAGGAAAGTTCTGAATAACTTTCTCACCAGTAGAGCCATGCGAAATCACAGTTCCACTCTTGTAATCGGAACGTTCCAAGTAGTGTTTTTCATCAAGCCAGACCTCGATTTTGACAGAGTCGTCATGCCAACCGGAGATATCGAAATACTCCATTAAAACTTTGGGAAAGATGACTCGGAGTAACTTATTGTAGGTTGTGATTGGAATTCATTAGATTGTTGTTTTGAAAATATGACAGCAAAGATAGATTACTTTAGTCTATTAACATAACATACCCAAAGGGTTTTCGGACTGACCCCGTATTTGGCTTTTAAGCCACAAGTCACTCGTAAGTCTGTTTAACATAAAACTACGGTTATGCATCTCCGTTGTCACACGAGGATAGCCATAGCGTTCCTTATGCTCATGAAAAATCAGTTTAATCGATTCCTTTTCATTAGCATACCTGTCAGCGGTTTTAAGGCGCTTTAGATGGTAATAGAACACTGAACGAGCCATCTTTCTTTACTCCAATAGCAAGTCAAGAGGATAATCCGATCTTAGTTTGTCGATGGTCCGCGCCCATTTAGAAGTGCTTGGCCTTTCTTTGCCTCGACTAAGGCCTTCGCTTTTTTAAATAGTACGTTCTTCGCTCTCAGACGGAGATTTTCAGCCTGAAGCTTCTCAAGTTCAGTTTGCGGTTCTTTTTTCTTTGGGCGTCCCATAGGGTTTTTCAGTGGTCTCCTCGGCGTTTGGACGGTTTAAGAGCCTCATAACCATACTTGCGTACTGTGCTGCCCCGGCGTTGTAGTACCGTCTTGTCAATTCTGTATTCTACTCTTATATGGGCCAAAGATACACCTTTTTCTAATATTAAATGTACGACTTCTTCCTTTAATTGAACCGTAGGGCGGCAATGTGGTTGTTGTTCCAGTTCGGAACGGCCATATTTGTCCCACATTCTCACCCATGTCAATATCTGAGTTTTATTGATATGACACTCTCTCGACAAGTGAGCTATTGCTTCTTCTTGTTTTACCCGGCTAACGATGATGAGCCGTTGTTCATAACCGTACTTCATAAAAAACATCTCAAAAGTTTGGTGTCTAACTTTTGGGGTGCACTTCATTTTGAGATGGCCTCTTTTTTCTTTTTTGTAGATATTATAAAAAGTACTATTTTTGTGTCGCAATTGGGGTGTGTTACAAACCTTAGGTCTTGTTATGTTGAAATGTTGGTTACTTGTATATCATTTATTGATTCAGATATTGTTCTTCTTTTGGGTATCTCCGATTAACGCTCAAGAGTATAAGTTTAATACTTTGGGAGTGGAGGACGGTTTGTCTCAGATAACAGTCAGTGATATCTGTCAGGATGAGAAATCTCGCATGTGGATTGCTACGTTGGATGGCTTGAACTGTTATGATGGTAATCAAATTAAGGTTTATAATCATTTTCACAACGATTCTGTCAGTTATGGTAATCTATATGTTAGTCAGATGATAGAAGACGGTCAGGGAAGTTTGTTCTTATTGTCTTCCACCGGTATTTTTCAATTCGATTTAAATACAGAAAAATATTATTTGTTACCCGTTACTGCTCCTGCTACTTTAGCCAAGGGAAAACACGGTGTATGGGTGGTAGAAGGTGGAAAACTGTTTTTATATGATAAGCATTCCAAGCGTTTGCAGCGGATGTACGAAGACCTTCAATTGGCTGATACCGGTTCATCTATGGTGGAAGGTATGGACGGTTCTTTGTGGATTGCTTTAAAAGATAAAGGCGTAGTGCAGGTTGACTCCTGCGGTAAAGCTACTCTTCAGTTGCCCGATATCAAAGTATTAAAGGTGATGCAAGGAAATGACCGGAATATTTGGGTAGGTACGCAAGAACATGGTGTTGTTTGTTTTAACCTGGCTGGTAGTCTGTTACAGACCTACGCGCACGACGATATGGCCAGAGCTTTGTGTCAAGATTTAGAAGGAAACATATGGGTGGGCTATCGTAGTGGTTTGAGTAAGATTGATGTAAAATCAGGAACCGTATCTTACTATCAACCTAATCCTACTAAAATAGGTTCTATGTCTAACCGCTCAGTAACCTCTCTGTATACCGATAAACAAGGTACGGTGTGGATTGGAACGTATTGGGGAGGAGTTAATTATTTTTCTCCCGCGTTTCAGCACTATATACATTTTTATGCTTCAGAGAAAGGTTTGTCATTCCCGGTAGTGGGAGCGATGGCTGAAGATAGAGCTGGAAATATCTGGATATGTACTGAAGGTGGAGGATTGGATATGTATCAGCCTCGTTACAATACGTTTCAACATTTTAATTCCCTTACAGGACATCGTTTTAGTACCGATTATCTGAAAGATATTGTGTATGATGAGGCTTATAATTGTTTGTGGATTGCAGCCGATTTTACCAACAAATTGAATTGTTTTCATTTGGAAACCCATAGGAATGAACAGTTTACCTTGAACGATTCGCAAGCCAGCATTGTAGGTGATGCCTTGTTTGCCTTGGCAGATACACCGCAGAAATTGTATGTAGGTACCACGTCGGCGGTAGCCAGTTTGGATAAGTTGACAAAGAAAACCGATATCTTGTTTCATGAAGACGAGTTGTTTACTCATAATTACAATACCCTTTTATTGGATTCCAAGCAGCGGCTATGGTTTGCTGCAGCCGAAGGATGTATGGCTTATGATATTAAAAAACGGAGTTTTCAGACTTATCGTATCCGTTTGGATAAGGAGGTACGATCTCAAAAACTTTTGGTGAATGTTATTTATGAGGACCGATATGGAGATATTTGGATAGGTACGCATGGAAAAGGATTATTCCTGTTGGATAAAAAAGACAGCCAATTTCATTTGCATACACCAGATTATCAGCTTTCAGGAAATAATATTCGTGATTTGGCGGAGACTCCTTCCGGCAATTTGCTGATTGGTACCGGACACGGGTTGTCTATGTTGGATAAGCGTACCGGTAAGATTATTAATTTTAATTCGAAGACCGGATTCCCGTTGACTTTAGTAAACCGGAAATCGTTGCAGGTATCTCGTGATGAGAATATTTATATCGGTGGTACTACGGGTATGATTGCCATCCGAGAGAATAATTTGTATTATCCTCCCAAAATATATGATCTGAATCTGACGCAATTGTATATAAACAATCAGGAGATTATAACTGGAGACGAAACCGGCATTTTGTCCGAAGCATTTGCTTATACTGACGAAATTTGTCTAGATTATACTCAAGATGTGTTTAGTATTGGTTTTGCCACTGATAATTTTTTGCATATTGGTGGAGGAGAGGTAGAATACCGTTTGGTAGGATATAAGGATGAATGGAGCGAAATTCTTTCGGGTAATTATGTTACTTATACTAATATTTCTCCTGGTCATTATAAGTTTGAAATTCGTCTGAAGAATTTTCCAGCGGTAATTCGCTCACTTACGATTACCATTGTTCCACCTTTTTATGCTACTTGGTGGGCTTACATTATCTATATTTGTGCGATATTAGCAATTCTATACATTTTGATACGTGAACATCGTCGTCGTCTGTTTTTGAAGACTTCGTTAGAGTTTGAAATGCGTGAGAAGCAGTATATAGAAGAAATGAATCAGTCAAAATTACGTTTCTTTACGAATATTTCTCATGAAATCCGAACTCCTATCACTTTGATTATAAGTCAGGTAGATTTGCTGCTGAATTCCGGAAAACTATCCACTTACGCTTATTCCAAATTATTGAATATCCATAAGAATGCGGGAAATCTGAAATCGCTGATTTCAGAATTGTTGGATTTTAGAAAGCAGGAACAAGGACTTTTAAAACTGAAGATTTCGCAATTCGATCTTTGTGATTTGCTGCAGGAGCATTTTGTCTTGTTCAAGGAATTATCAGCTAATCGGAATATTTCTTTTTCATTACATATGAATGTGCAGCATTGTATGATATGGGGAGATAGAATGCAATTGCAGAAAGTAATCAATAACTTGTTGTCGAATGCTTTCAAATATACCTCCGATGGTGGCACGATTGTGCTGGGCTTTACCGAGGAAGATATGGTCTGTCGTTTTTCTGTAACGGATAATGGTGCGGGTATCTCTGAAGAAGATTATCAAAAGATATTTGAACGCTTTTATCAGGTTGAGAATATCGGCCTGTATGGAGGAACGGGTATTGGACTGGCTTTAACTCAAGGTATTGTGAAGGCACATAAAGGAGAGATAAACGTGAAAAGTCAACTAGGTAAAGGTTCTTGTTTTCAAGTCACCTTAAAGAAGGGAGATGCTCATTTTGACGTTTCGGTAGCTCGAATCGAACCTGAACAAAATAAAGAATATATCTATCACTCAGAAGAGCGAGAGGCGTTGGTTGAAGAAGTACGTACTTCACAGAAAGAGAGCGGTACCACCGATTGCAAGTTATTGGTGATTGATGATAATGAAGAAATTAGAACCGTGTTAGTCGACATATTTTCTCCGCTGTATACGGTAGACACTGCCTGCAATGGCAAGGAAGGCTATGAAAAGGTGAAGACTATGCAGCCGGATCTGGTTATTTCGGATATTATGATGCCTGAAATGACAGGAACAGAACTCTGTGCTAAGATTAAGAATAATATAGAGACTTGCCATATTCCGGTAGTACTTCTTACTGCCTTAGGTGCACCCGAGAGAGAGTTGGAAGGATTGAGAATTGGTGCAGATATTTATGTGGTAAAACCGTTTAATATGCGTAGGCTGGTGATGCAGTGTAATAACTTGATAAATACAAGAAGGATGCTGCAGAATAAGTATGCTCATCAATTAGATAATAAGATTGAAAAAATAGCTACGAACGAATTAGACCAAAAGTTCATTGAACAAGCTATACAAGTGGTGGAGAGAAACATGGAAAACCCGGAATTCACGGTTGATGTCTTTTCTAAAGAAATGGGCGTAGGACGTACAGTCTTGTTCCAAAAGATAAAAGGTATAACGGGACATACGCCAAATAATTTTATCATGAATTTGCGTCTGAAGAAGGCTGCTTATCTCTTGTTGAATGCTTCGGAATTGAACATTTCTGATATTGCTTATCGCTTAGGATTTGGTAATCCCCAATATTTTAATAAGTGTTTTAAGGAACTATTCAGTGTAGCTCCTACACAATACCGAAAGATACAAAATACCCCTTCTGTACCCCCTGAGAAGTGATTATAGCCTCTCATTTGAATGATTAGACCTTATCTTGCGAACGATTGGATAGGGTGACGTGTACTTAGATAATTTATTTTTGCATGGTTGAATTACATCTGCTAGTGTAGGTGTGTTCAGGTATTCATTGTGTGTTGTGTTCACAAGAATAAAACCTTATTTATTAACCAATATAAAAACAATTCTAGTTATGAAAAAATTACTAAAAAGAACAGAAGATCGGTTGTTTCAATCGTTCCTTTTGTTGTTCTTGTGTCTCTTTTTCTTAGCTAGTCCAACTTATGCACAAGGTGGATTTGCTGTGAAAGGAGTAGTGGTAGACAAAACAGGATTTCCTCTGCCGGGAACTAACGTAATGGAAAAAGGAACTACTAACGGAACCATTACCGATTTGGATGGTAACTTCTCATTAACGGTCGCAAAGAAAGGTGCTACACTGGTTGTTTCTTTCATTGGTTTTGATACCAAAGAAGTGGTCGTAAAAGACAAGAACCTGAACATTACTTTGGAAGAAGATTCCAAATTGTTGAATGAAGTAGTTGTAGTAGGTTATGGTACTATGAAGAAACGTGATGTAACCGGTGCTATTACTTCTATTTCTAGTGAGGCGATTGAACAGAAGATGGCTACGAACGTATTCGAAGCATTACAAGGTACTACAGCCGGTGTACAGGTTGTTTCTGGTTCTGGTCAGCCGGGTGAGTCTTCTTCTATTAAGATTCGTGGTACTTCTACTTTCTCTGCTGAAGGTGTGACTCCGCTTTATATCGTAGATGGTGTGCCTTTGGAAAGTATTGATGGTATCAATACGAACGATATTACTTCTATGGAAATCTTGAAGGATGCGGCTTCTGCGGCTATTTACGGTTCTCGTTCTGCCAATGGTGTGATCATCATTACTACTAAGAGTGGACAAGAAGGCAAACCCCGTATCGATATCAAGTATAATCACTCTTGGGGTAACTTGTCGCATAAGGTAGCACAGGCTAACCGGAAGGATCGTTTGGCCTACGACTACGCTCGTAAGGAATATTTTGAAATCTATGGAGGTGGTAAACCCAATGAAAGTATTGATATTCTCGATGATCCTTTGAATGCTTTCTTTAATGTAGATAATGATTACCTGGATATGATTACTACTACTGCACAAAAAGATCAGGTGGATGTCAGTGTTGGTGGTGGTACGAAGAAATTGAAGTATTTCATCAATACAGGTTATTATAATGAAAAAGGTATTATTTCAAATACGGGTTTCCAACGTTTGAATACACGTATTAACTCAGATTATTCTCCGACAGATTGGATGAATATGGGCAGCCGTATTTCATTAACCTACTCTAAGAAAAAAGGTTTGGATGAAGGTCAGTTGTTGAGTGCTGTATTGTCTCGTCGTCCTTATTTCAATATTGTTTATCCTGACGGATCATTAGTTGGTGTATTTAATGGTCAGAAGAATCCGATTGCTCAAATTAACTATACTACAGATTTTACAGATTCGTATAAGGCAAACTTCTTCCAATTCTTTGAAATCAAGTTTAATAAGTATTTGAAGTTTAGAACTAATATCAATGCGAACTTCTACTTGGATAAGCGTAAAAAACTCGAACCGAGTTTGATTACTGACGAATGGCAGAAGCAGAATAAGGGCTATTCTTATAACTATTTGAACTGGAACTGGATGAATGAAAACTTCATCACTTATGCTCGTAAGATTAAGGGTCATAACTTCAGTGCCATGCTCGGTGTCAGTGCACAACAGTGGCGTTATGAAAACGAAACATTTGTGGGTATGAATTCTTCTACTGACTTTATTTATACCATGAATGCATTCTCTGCCAATCTGGACTTATCGGCTACAGGCTCTACATTGACCAACCATTCTATGGCATCTGTCTTTGCTCGTGTTACTTACGACTATAAGGGTAAATATTTGTTCACAGCCAATATGCGTCGTGACGGTTCTTCTCGATTTGCCAAAGAAAACAAGTGGGGCAACTTCCCTTCAGTATCTGTGGGATGGCGTTTCTCTGATGAAAACTTCATGAATTTTTCTAAGAAATTCCTTGAAGATGCTAAGATTCGCGTAAGCTACGGTATTACAGGTAACGAAGCAATCGGTAATTACGATTATATCTATTCTTATTCACCGAACTCTATTTATGATAATATCGGTGGTGTGATTCCTACCCGTATCGGTAAAGATAACTTGAAATGGGAAGAAACTAAGCAGTTCAACTTAGGTCTCGATTTGAACTTCTGGAATAGCCGATTAACGATTACTGCCGACTACTACGATAAGTATACAGATGGTTTGCTGGCTAATTATCAGTTACCAAAGGAATCAGGTTTTGCTTATATGAAAACCAATGTGGGTGAGATGAGCAACCGTGGTTTTGAAATAGCCGTATCGGGTGATATTATCCGTAGCAAGGATTGGAAATGGAATTCTTCTTTCAATATTTCTCGTAACGTAAACCGTATTGAGAAATTGTCAGAAGGCAAGGCTTATATGGAAGGTGATATCTGGTGGATGCAGGAAGGTGGTCAGGTAGGCGACTTTTATGGCTTCAAGAATGCAGGGGTATTTGCATATGATGAATCTAATGCGTTTACTGATAACTGGGAACAACTGACTCCGGTATTTGAAAATGGTGTATTCCAATATAAATATCTGTTGAACGGAGAAGTATATGAAGGTAATATCCAAAAGAAGAAATTACCGAATGGTAAACCCTTCCGTGGAGGTGACTACAATTGGGAAGAACCTGAAGCTAGCCGTGACGGTATTATCGATGATAACGACCGTATGGTAATTGGTAATGCTATGCCTGAAGTTACAGGTGGTTTGAATACTACATTGACTTGGAAAGACTTAAGCTTATATTTAGGTTTCTATTATTCACTGGGTGGTAAGATTTACAACGCTGCTGAACATAACCGTAATATGTTTAAATATTCTGGAACTACTCCTTCTCCGGAAGTTATTTATAACATGTGGTTGAAACCGGGTGATCAGGTTCTTTATCCGCGTCCGTATAACGATGAATACAATAACGCACGTATGGGTAACTCTTTCTATCTGGAAGATGCTTCTTTCATTCGTTTGCAGAATATTCGTTTGGCATACGATGTACCCGAAAAATGGTCTAGAAAGTTGATGTTGAAGAAATTGAATGTATATGCTTTTGTGAACAATGCATTAACTTGGACCAACTATTCCGGATTCGATCCTGAGTTTTCTACACGGAACCCGTTACAGATCGGTAAGGATTCTTATCGTTACCCAAGAAAGAGAGAATTTGGTTTAGGATTTTCTGCTAACTTTTAATTGAGAATACTATATGAATAAGATTAAATATTATGTAGGAGCTATATGCTTGGCTCTGTCTTTAAATAGCTGTTCGGATTTTCTGGATGAAGAACCGGTGAGCGAAATTCCTGCCGACAAGATGTGGCAGACTGCCCGCGATGCGAAAGCTGGTGTGAATGAAATTTATGGTTTGTTACGTACTACCCTTCGTGAAAACTATTTCTATTGGGGCGAATTCCGTTCTGATAATGTAGCACCGGGTGCTCCAGTAATGGCCGATCAGGCTCGTGTCATCAACAATTTGATGTCTACGGATGAGAGTTGTGCTAGATGGACTAATCTTTATCAGATGATTAATCAGACTAACCTGGCTATCAAGTATGTACCTCAGATTAGTATGCCTGACGTATCTGACCGTAATGACTATTTAGGTCAGGCTTATGCCTTGCGTGCCTTAGCTTATTTCTACGCCATTCGTGTGTGGGGTGATGTGCCTTTGTTTACTGAACCTACTGAAAAGTATTCTGATGCTATCTATAAAGCACGTACCGATAAGAATGAGATTATCGATCAGGTGATTTTACCCGATTTGAAGAAAGCCGAGAAACTGATTAACCGTAATAAGAATTTTGAACGTAAGCGTATTTCAATCTGCGGTGTATGGGCTATTATGGCGGATGTTTACATGTGGAAGAAAGAATATAACCTGGCTGATCAGACCATTGAAAAAATGGCTTCTATTCAGTCGAAGAAAGGCGGCCGTTTTGTAGACTTCGAACCTAATCTGCAAGCTTGGCATACTATGTTTACAGAGGAATTGGTAAATAAGCCTTCAGATAATACACCGGAAAACGATGAATATAATACGCGTGAATTTATCTTCTTGATCCATTTTAATATGGATGAAGTAGGTACGAACGGTTACAGCTACATGTATCAGTGGTTTTCTGGTTCTGGTAACCGTGCTGCGGTAATGTCTGATCAGTTTATGGACATTTTTAATGCTGATGACATGAAGGGCGACTTGCGTAAAGACTTTATCGTGAAAGATTATCAGGAAGGTTATGAATTACGCAAATATATGTCGGGTGATATCAGTAACTCATTGAATAAAACTTGTGAGGTAGGTTATCCTATTTACCGTTATTCTGACATGATGTTGCTTCAAGCAGAAGCTCGTGCCCGCATGGGTAAATGGGGTGAAGCTTTGGAATTGGTGAAGCAGATTCGCGATCGTGCAGGATTACAGACATTGACCGAAAACGATTTTGCATCAGAAGATGAACTGGTTAATTATATCCTACGTGAACGTCAGGTAGAATTGGCAGGCGAAGGTCGTCGTTGGTTCGACTTGTTACGTACTGGTCAATGGAAAACCGTGATGCAACCGATCAATGGGTTGTGTAAGGATGGTAATGAACTTTTCCCAATCCACTATTCTCACATCATTGAGAATCCCAATATTGTGCAGAATGAATATTATGGAAAGAGTAACAATTAAAAAGAACTGTAACAATGAAAAAAACATTATTATATAAGGCACTGTTGGCATGCTGGGCAATTTTGGTATTGGCTAGCTGCGACTTGGATTTGCAGAAAAACTATGACTATGAATCATCCGTAGCCGATCCTCATGTAAAGGTTACTGCTTGGGAATTTTTCCAGAATCATAAGGAAACTTTCTCGGAATTAATTAAAGCTATTGAGTATACAGGTTTGCAAGATTATTACACACAAACAGAATCGATGTATACTTATCTAGCATTGAATAATACCGCTATGGCTAATTATCGTGAAAATGTATTCCCGGGTACTGCGTCTATTACAGAATGTGATAAGGAAACCGTGAAAAATATGCTGCTTTATCACATTGTAGATGGTGAGTATAGCTCTTATGGTCAGTTACAGGTAGAAGCTATGTTTGTATTAACCATGCTGTCGGGTGAAAATGGTTTGATGACGATGTCTGTGTGGAAAAATCCCTGGCAGGCTGCTGTAGGTAAAGTTTTGGTGAACGAAACTGGTAGCAATGGCCATTCTCCTCAGCGCAAGGCTAAGACTAGCAACATTCTTCCTACCAATGGTGTAATCCATATTTTTGAAGATTATTGTTATTACAAAAAATAATCCGTATTACATTTAAATGAGATAATTATGATTCGTAAATTATATACCCTTTTATTGATTGGGCTTTGCTTGAATCTGGTGGCTTGCAGCGATGATAATGATAACATCGATCCGAATGCTGCTGCTCCGGTTGTTAAATTCCCGATGGAACAATTAGATATTGACTTAAACCTGGTAGACAACTTACCCGTGGTGGCTGTCATCAAGTCACAAGCTGGTTTACAGCAAGTGGATATGAAGATTCAGACTGCAGAAGGTATCATTGATTATAAAACTGTTACTGAATTTTTTAATCCGAATTCTTATAGTTTGTCTGAACAGATTGAATACGGTTCTAATTATCAGTCTTTCATAATAGAGGCTATTGATAAGTTGAATAATCAAGTAGTGGGTACACTGCCTTTTGCTATCACAGATGTTAAAGAACGTCCGGTTATTACCTTTAACCCAGAAGAGATTGTGTATGATGAAATGGATGAAAATCCGGTAATTCCCCGTACTACTTTTCAGATTAATTCTGAAGCTGGTTTGAAACAGGTAGAGATGTTCCTGGTGACAATAAATGGTCAGGAAAATAAAGGTACTGCTATACTCAATGGCGAACATGAATACTCGTTCGACGATATGATTAATTATAAGGAAGGTGACAAGGGATTCAAGGTTAAAGCAGAAGATGCTTATGGTAATGTTACTATTTCTACCTTGCCGGTTACCTATCGTACTGTTCCGGGTCCGGTATTAACCTTGAACGATCAGGTTGTCTTTGCTGAAACCGGTGTAAAGTCGGGTGTTTCTATGCACGTTGAATCTGTAAAAGGTTTGCAGGAAATTGTGATTTATCGTATCGAAAACGGCAAGGAAGTAGAAGCTTATCGTGAAAAGATGCATGGTGAGAAGATACTGGATTATGCACCGAAGTTCGACTTTACAGCTGCCACTACGCAAGTGAAGGTAGTTGTATCGGATGGCCGTCAGGATAAGACAGCTGAAAGTTTGGTAAAGGCTTATGTCAATATGGATGTGGCGACTTTATATGTAGGTAGTCAACAGTTAGCGAATACTGCGCATGATAAATATCCCGATGCCTTTGGATTGGTTTCTTTGAAGGATTTGAAGACTTACTCCATTGACTATGCGTTGTCTTCACCGGAAAATGCCAAGAATGTGGACTTTAAGCTTTATTGCTTTGGTGGTCAAGCTGTTCCTCGTTTGTATTCTATGGATGATACAGAAAAAGATGGCGAATACAAGGCATCTTCAGGAAACTTGAAGAATATCCAGGCTAGGAATATGACTCGTTTCACGACTCTTCCTAATTTTGATTATGAAAATGCTACTACCGAGTCTATTTCTAAGATTTCTTCTGACCTTATTAAGATTTCCAAACTTACTCCGATTAAGGCAGGTGATATAGTAGCCTTCCGTACCGGTGGCTCTTCTGCAGCAGGTGGAGATAGAATCGGTGTGATGAAGATCGTGGATATTACAGGTCCGAAGGAAGTTAATCCGGGTATTGCCAATGCTTGTGTAATGACCGTTGAAATTAAGTTCCCTAAAAAGAAATGATTAGCTAATGTAAAATGATTAGATTGTAAGGGTTATGGGACGATGGAACCAGGGATGGATAGGTTTGCTTTGTTGGGCTAGTTGCAGATGGAGTATTTGGGCTTGTTCTTCTTCAGCGGAAATAGAAGAAAGCAAACTGGAAATCATCCAACCTTCGCAGCCTGACAAGCAAGAATATACCTATCATCCTGTGGAATATCGGAAATGGCAAAGCGGAAACTTCCAGTCATGGTCTACTCAGGATTCTCGTGAAACGCGTACTATAGATGGTATGAACTGGTATCAGCCAACTGTACAGCATGCACAGACATTCTGGGGAGGAAGAACTAATTTGCATCCCACGTCAGTTATCGGTAAAAAGGGCTTCTTTCGAGTAGCTACTTGTGAAGGACGCTCCTTTTTACTCGATCCTGATGAAGGCGCCTTTTTGATTCATGGCATTCAGCATGTACGACCTGGTACTTCATCGGCTCAACAGCAAGCTCTGCAGCGAAAGTTTGGCAGTGTGGTTCGATGGAGTGAAGAAACCGGTACATTGCTTTCGGTCAATCATTTTAATTATATCTCCTATGGTTCAAAGCGGGTAGAAGCTTTTCCGCCTGAACCCCGGATACCTTTGTTGAATCCGTCTTCCCGTAAGATGGCGTATGCAGAGAATCTGCATTTGTTAAGCTCTTTTATGTGGGATATGAGCAAGAATCTGGGTTATGCATTTGAGGATAATAAGTATAACCGTCTGGTACTTCTATTTGAGCCTACGTTTACATCGTATATAGATGAATTGACTCGTGAGAAAGTACGTTTTTATGTGAAGGCTGACGATGCCTATTATGAAGGAAAGAAATATACCAATACGGAAGGTGGAGGATGGTTAGTACGTACCCAGCAACATCGCGGAGAATTCTATCAGAATTTCTGTTTGCGTTTATTAGAATCTAGACGTTGTGTCGGTTGGGTACATTTTGAATACAATGATGCTGTAGATACCAATAAGGGAGTTGTTTCTTTGGACTATGAGCCTTATGTTTCTTATCTGGAGCAAGTGTCACAGTTGAATCAGCAAGTTCATTCATTAGTAGATTATTATGATAAAAGAAAAAATAAATAGAAATATTAAAAATACGATAACCATGAAAAAACTTAGTTTGTTAGCAGCTTTTTGGGGATTGATGATAGTCTTGGGCGCTTGTTCAGACGATGAGAATTCTATTCCGGAGCAAGATAAACCTATGGTAGAGATACCTGAAAATGCCTATGTGTTGGCTGAACAGTCCAGACATGCCATTGTTATTAGAGATGCCAATACTCAACAGAATATTTGGAGTTGGGATCCTTATACTGCAAAAGTGCCTGCCGCACATCAGCGTTGGTTTGTGAATCCCAGTGAAGTAAAACCGGTTTATAACAGACGGTATATTCTGATGACGGCTTCGGGCGGTGCGGTAGCATTAATTCGTATTGCCGACCATAAACTGATGTTCTATGGTAATTGCGGTCAGAATCCTCACTCTGCAGAATTATTACCGGATGGTAATATTGTAACAGCTGAATCTAAATCGGGTGAAATCAATACGTTTGTAGTCGATACTGTGAAAGTATTTGGCGTGAAAGCCAATACCGTTAAATTAGGTAATGCGCATAATGTGGTATGGAATAAAACCAGAAATTATCTGTATGCTTCGGCTACCATTAAAGGCGGTGTCACAGCTTTGTTCCGTTTTAAATATAATGGTGACCGTATGAAACCTAAATTGACTAACCAAAAGCGTATTTATACGTTTGAAAATGAAAGTGGTGGTCATGACTTGTTCCCGGTATATGGTGAAGCTGATAAATTATGGTTTACGGCGACTTCAGCTGTTTATAAGTTTGATGTTTCTACTGAGACTCCTACTTGTGAAAAAGTATTCGATTTGCCGGGTATTAAGAGCGTATGTAATGGCCCTCAAGGAGTCCTCATGCTGAAACCTACGGAAGAATGGTGGGCTGAAGGTTTGGTGAACGAACAAGGTGAAGCACTCTTCAAGATGAAAGGTGCTAAGATTTATAAAGGTCGCTGGATGATAGACAATACTTTCAGCTATCCTGAACAACATGATTGGGTCGTATCAGAATAACCGACTTTTGCTAATTAATAAGATATCATTTTTATGAGATGCATTCTTCTTTTTATAAGTATGTTTTCTGTTCTCTGCTTGAGTGCTCAGAATGGGAAAAAAGTGTATGCCGATTTTCATGGTGTACGTTATACCCGTCAGCACGATGGTAAGTTGGGGCGTTGGGAAATGTATGCAAATACCGAAAAATCAAGTACCGGCAGGAAGACTTTGTGTTATAATGCCGACTTGATTGGCGACGAAGGAAGACATGAGATTGCGGCTGTAGCTTATCCGTTAGTGGGTATGCAGTCAAATCTGGATCCCGACTATATTGAATATCAGATTTTGTCGGCTAAGGCAGCTAAAATCGATGGATTCTTTATAGAGTGGGGCTTCTTTCCGCACGAGAACGATATACTTTTGCGTGCCATGCAGAAGGTGGCTGAGAAGTATGATTTTGAAATTGGTGTGAATTGGTGTGATGGTTGGTTGTATTATGACTGGATAACTAAAATTTATCCGGAAATCAATAGCCGTGAGACGAAGACCGAATATATGGCTAAATGTTATCAATATTTGGTGGATAGCGTCTTTACAGGCTCTACAGCACCTATTGTAAAAGGCATGCCGGTGTTCTACCATTTTGGTCCCGGAGCTACTGCCGATGAATATCGGAAGGTCCTGTCTATGGTAAAGTTGCCGCAAGGTATGAAGCAGCCGGTTACATTGCGCCGTTGGGCAGATTGGGGTAAACTGGAGAATAACCAATACGTACCAGTAACATATAGCGAAAAAATGGAAGCTTGGAAAGCTTTGGGGGAAATTCCTACTGCCTGGCTTCCGGCGCGCGTGCGTGCAAGAGACCAGGAACACGCAAAATGGGATAATTATGCTACTCAGGAAGATATTCTGGCATTTATGACTCCGTTCCGTGATTCCATTTGGCACAGTAATAATCCGATGTATACTATCAAGTCTGGTTTTGCTATGCCGGGAATGGACAATAGCGGTTGTGCCGGTTGGGGACGTGGACATTTCTTTTATATGCCTCGCAATAATGGTGAAACTTATGAAAGTATGTGGAAATATTGCATGGCTGAAAAAGATAGTCTGGACATGATGTTTATAGCTTCTTGGAGCGATTATACAGAAGGTCATGAAATAGAACCGACGGTTGAAAACGGTGACCGCGAATTACGTATCACTTTGAAATATGCAGCCGAGTTCAAGGGTGAAACTGCCGATGAACGTGGTTTGGCTTTACCGCTTATGTTGTTTCAATTGCGTAAAGAAGCTCGTTTCATGGAACATCTCAAGATGGATTTTACAGCTTGTCATCGCTCATTGGATAAGGTAGGTCAGTTAATCAGCCAAGGTCGTTATCCGATAGCTATTGGTTTGATGAACCAGATTCAAAAAGATATTCAGCAGGCTAAATCGATGATGAAGGTCGATATGAAACGTCTGCGTGAGTCGGATATGGGCATTAAGGGTAAACGTAAATCGGGTGGTTATTCAGCCAAGCAGAACTTATCTATTTCTTTGCCGAAAGAGTTGGTAGGTCAGTTACAGCGAAACCATTATGTAGGTTATCTGTATTTTGAATACTTAGATAACGGTAATGAACCGCTTTTCATTCGCTCCTCTACTACACGCACACCGAAGGAACTCTTTAAGATTGTGGGTCGTATTCGTACGGATAATACTGGCGAATGGAAGAAAGCTAAAATAGAATTGTATAAAGACAATATTGTGAATGGATTCAATATGCCTACTTTCTATATGAAAGGTAATGTGATAGTTCGCAATTTGTCACTGGGTTATACCATCTATTCAGTTAAATAGAATATCAATTATTAGTGTATTTTTTAATGATGAAGAAAATTCTCTCTCTTTTTGCCATGTTTTTGGTCGCGGTATGCTTGCATGCGCAGCAGCGTGTGGTATATACAATCAACGATGGATGGAGATTCGCGAAAGGTTCTCCTTTTGAAGCCCATCTTACGAGCTGTGATGATTCTTCTTGGGAGACCGTTCATATTCCTCATACTTGGAATGCCAAGGATGCGGATGATGATCAGGCAGGATTTTATCGCGGACCAGCTTGGTATCGCAAGCGTTTGTTTGTAGATAAGAGCCAGGAAGGACGTCGAGCTGTGATATATTTTGAAGGGGCTAACCAGGAAGTGCAAGTGTATCTGAATGGTCAGTATTTGGGCGCTCATAAAGGTGGTTATACACGCTTTTGTATGGATGTTACTTCGCACTTGTGTTATGGACAGGAAAACCTCTTGGCTGTATGTGTAAATAATGTGTATAATCCCAATATTCCACCTTTGTCGGCCGACTTTACTTTCTTTGGGGGTATTTATCGGGATGTTTATCTGCAGTTTATGAATCCGGTGCATCTGGCTACCAACGATTATGCTTCATCTGGTGTTTATATTCGTACGCCAGAGGTAAGTAAAACTACTGCTTCGATAGAGGTAACGGCTTTGCTGACGAATGAATTGGATAAGCCGCAGGAGGTGATTGTAGAAAATGTGATTTGTGATGCCAGCGGTAAAGAAGTCAAGAAGCATCAGATGACTTGTTGTCTGTTGGCAGGCGAAACAAAGACAACTGTAGCCAAGAAGATTAAGATGGAATCTCCCCGTTTATGGGATATTGATGATCCTTATCGTTATTTGGTTTATACTCGTATTTTTGATAAGAAAGGCGCACTGTTGGATGAAGTTGTGAATCCTTTAGGATTTCGTTGGTTTGCATTCGATTCAGAAAAAGGTTTTTTCCTGAATGGTAAGCATCGAAAATTGGTGGGTACCGCTCGTCATCAGGATTATTTCCAACAAGGAAATGCTTTGCGTGATGAGTTGCACGTACAAGATGTGTTGCTATTAAAGGAAATGGGAGGTAATTTCCTGCGCGTATCTCATTATCCACAAGATCCCATTGTGATGGAGATGTGTGATAAACTGGGTATTGTTACTTCTGTAGAAATTCCTTTGATCAATGCGGTTACCGAAACCGAGGAGTTTCTGACGAATTCTGTAGAAATGGCTAAAGAAATGGTACGTCAGGATTTTAACCGTCCTTCTGTAATGATTTGGGGATATATGAATGAAATCTTCTTGCGCCGTCCGTATACCGAAGGTAAGCAACTGAAAGATTATTATCATTTTACAGAAAAGGTAGCGCGTGAATTAGAAGCTACTATCCGTCAGGAAGATCCTTCCAGATATACCCTTATGGCTTATCATAACGCTCCTCAGTTCTATGAAGAAGCTCACTTGACAGAGATACCCATGATTTTGGGATGGAACTTGTATCAGGGCTGGTATGAACCCGATATCAATAAATTCCAATGCTTGCTCGATCGTGCGCATCAGGTATATAAAGGTAAAATACTGATGGTAACCGAGTATGGCCCAGGTGTAGATCCTCGTCTGCATTCTTATCAGTCAGAGCGTTTCGATTTTTCACAGGAATATGGGTTGAACTATCACAAGCATTATATAGCAGAGATGATGAAACGTCCGTTTGTGGCAGGTTCTAGTTTGTGGAATTTGAATGATTTCTATTCAGAATCTCGTATTGATGCTGTGCCTCATGTGAATAATAAAGGAGTAGTTGGACTAAACCGAGAAAAGAAGGATACTTATTTATTCTATCAGGCTGCTTTATGTAAACGTCCTGTTTTGGCTATAGGTAACCGTGAATGGAAAGCTCGCGGGGGCGTAGTAAATACTTCAGAAAGGGCATGTAAGCAAGCCGTTCCGGTATTCTCGAATGCTAAAGAAGTAGAATTACTGATTAATGGCCGTAGCTTGGGAGTGAAAGCTGTAGAAAATGGTTCTGCTATTTTCGAAGTACCTTTTGTAAATGGCTTGAATCAACTGAAAGCAACAGCTGTAGTGGGTAATTCTGTGGTAGAAGATTGGCTGGAGGTCTGCTTCCAATTGGTAGCTGCTGACTTAAAAGAGCATGGAGCTGATTTTACGGAAATGAACATCATGTTAGGATCACCCAGATATTTTGAAGACCGTACAGCGCAAGTGGCATGGATTCCTGAGCAGGAATATAAACCGGGTAGCTGGGGATTTGTAGGAGGGACGCCTTACCGACGTAAAACGAACTTTGGTTTTATGTTAGGTTCGGATATTGATATCTTCGGTACGGATATGAATCCTATTTTCCAGACTCAGCGAGTAGGTATCCAATCGTTTAAAGCCGATGTGCCCGATGGTGAGTATTCTGTATATTTATATTGGGCTGAATTGGATTCCAATAAGGAGAAAGAAGCATTGGTCTATAACTTGGGAGCAGATGTGGGACAGATTTTGGCTGGTAATCGTAGCTTTGGTGTGTCTATCAATGGAATGCAGGTATTGGACGATTTCAATATCGCTCGCGACTATGGTTATGCCCGTGCAGTTGTTAAGAAGTTTATTGTGACAGTGAAGAACGGAGAGGGATTGTGTGTCGACTTTCATAAAAAAGAAGGTGAACCAGTATTAAATGCCATCCGTCTGTATAGAAACTATTGATTATGGAATTAGGAAAAATGTATCGGATAGTTAGTCTGTTTATAGCTTGTTTTCTGCATATCTCTTCAGTATTGGCAGGGGGCATCAACGAGCAGGTTCCGTCTTCACTGGATTTATATGTATGCATCGGCCAGTCTAATATGGCTGGCCGGGCTACCTTGATTCCAGCAGTGATGGATACGCTGAATCAGGTGTATCTATTGAATGATAAAGGGGGATTTGAACCGGCAGTGAATCCGCTCAATCGTTATTCTACCATTCGGAAGGATATGTCTATGCAGCGTTTAGGACCGGCTTACAGCTTTGCAAGGGAGATGGTTCGCCGCACAGACAAACCGTTGGGATTGGTGGTGAATGCGCGTGGAGGATCTTCCATTAACTCCTGGTTGAAAGGAAGCAAAGACGGTTATTATGAAGAGGCATTAGCCCGTATTCGCCAGGCTGTTCGTCAAGGCGGGGTAGTAAAGGCAATTCTTTGGCATCAAGGAGAGGCCGATTGTTCTAACCCGGAAGCTTATAAGCGAAAGCTGATAACTTTGGTAGAAGACTTGCGAAAGGATTTAAATATGCCTCAGGTTCCGTTTATTGTTGGTCAGATTTCACGTTGGAATTGGACCAAACGAGAAGCAGGAACAGAGCCTTTTAATGAAATGATTAAGCAGATATCATCATGGATTCCTTATACAGACTGTGTGTCTTCTAAAGGAGTTGATTGGTATAAAGATGTTACTGACCCCCATTTTGGAACGAAGGGGCAATTATTGTTAGGGAAGCGCTATGCTAAGAAAGTATTAAAATTCAATCGATAACATAAACACAAAATTTTATAAATATATGTTGGTGAAGTCCGTCATGGATAGTAATTATTCGTGACGGGCATTTTTTATAGGCTTATTTGGAAAATAACAGTTCGCGATATTTCGGCAAGGGCCAGATTTCATCATCTACCTCCATTTCCAGGTGGTCTATGTGGTCGCGGATACTTTCCAGATACGGACGAACTTGTTCTTCATAAGCGAAGGCTTTATCACGGTAGCTACTCATGTGATTAGCAACTTTTCGTGCTTCCGTCATTTCTCGTACCTGTATTTTAATGGCTGTTACGCGTTGAGAAATTTCCCGAATCAGTTCCATACGGTCTGCGCAAAGAATTTCATATTTTTCAAGAAAGAAAGTTTCGCGAAGACTTCGTAAATTTTCCAGTAATCGGTTTTGATAAGTAGGGACATTCAGTAAATATTATAAAATTAGCCAATTAGTTCATAGACAAAGTATTGTGAATTAGTTGTTTTTGTATCTTTAGATATTCCCCCGAAAATAAGGTTTGACGGGCAAAACGGGGGTAATTCCCCAACAAAGATATGGTTAAGATACAAAATATTTCAGAAATTCACCCTACTTTGGGCTTTCTAGAATTTGATATTCTGGGAAAATATCGCAAGAGTTTTAATGAAAGTGAGCTTGGTAGGCTTCATTCGGTGTTCCCGTTTGAGTGTATGGCAAAAGCCGCAGGCCTGTCGGAATAGCGTCTGGGTCTCAGGAACATTTTCAGTCTTTGTGCAAAGATAGCTCTTATGGTCCTGAAGGCCTACACCGGGCTCTCCGACAGACAACTGGTGGAACATCTCAACGGCAACATACACTACCAGATGTTCTGTGGAATCATGATAGACGCCGTCTTTTCCCATAACCAACTACAAGATAGTCAGTGCCATCCGTAATGAGATAGTATCCCGTCTTGACATTAACTCCCTTTAGGAGATCTATGCTTCACACGGGAAACCTTATCTTGAGAACCTTTACGTGTGCATGGCCGATGCCACATGCTACGAGAGTCATATGCGTTTCCCTACAAACATGAAGCTCCTCTGGGAAAGCCTTGAATGACTCTACAGATATATCTGCAAGCATTGCGGGGAGCTTGGCATAAGGCATCCCCGTAACAAATACAAGAGTGTGGCAGAGTCCTATCTATCCTACTGCAAGAAAAGAAAAAGGAAGGCTTCAAGGACAAGGATGCTCAAGCGCCGTATGATCAGGCTTCTTGAAAAACTCCTCATACAGAGGGATGAAATTCATAGAGAGTACGGAACCTCACTCCGGTATACACAGGATTACCAGAAACGTCTTTCTATTATCAGAAAGGTCCTTGTACAGGAAAATGAAATGTTTGAAGGGTGGAAAGTCAGTGACTGTATCGTCAGCATTGACCGTCATTATATACGTCCCATCGTAAGAGGCAAGGAAGCCAAATTCGTCGAGTTCGGTGCGAAGGTCAACAACATACAGATAGACGGCATATCGTTTATCGAACATATCTCCTTCAAGGCCTTCCATGAGGGTATACGGCTTAAGGACTGCATCCGTATGCAGCAGAAACTCATGAATGTGAGGGTAAGATGTGTGGCTGCCGATTCCATATATGCCAATAATGCCAACAGAAAGTTCTGCACGAAATATGGGATATCCACTTCATTTGTACGTAAGGGAAAGGCGGCAAAGGATGAGACATTGAGAAAGATACTCAGAAGTGAGCTGTCAAAGGAAAGAGCCATACGGCTTGAAGGCAACTTCGGCACTTAGAAGTAATATTACTCGCTCTCAAGAATAAAGGTAAGCATCTGATAAAGTACACATTGTAGTACTAAAAACTCTTCTATTACTTTGCAATCAAAATGTAGTTATGAAACGAATAATGAGTAAAGAAAAGTTTTTAGCGCTATATAAGCGCCAACAGTCCAGCGGACTAATAATAAAGGATTTCTGTGATAATGAATCGTATCCGGTTTCCTGCTTTCATTATTGGAAGAAGAAATACGGATTGAGTCACTCATATAGCAAACATGCCGAACCAATAGGTGATTCATTTATCTCTTTTAATATATACGATGCGCTACTTCCTATGTTCCGGAAAGACAGATATGCGTAAGGGAATAAACTCCTTTTGTGTAGTTGTTCATGATAAAATGGGATATGACATTCGGTTTGGCGATGTGTTTATCTTTGTTAACCGAAACAAAACAACCATGAAACTCCTGCATGCCGAAGACGGAGGTATGGTATTATACGTAAAACGCCTTGAGGAAGGTACCTTCATACTTCCTGCCTATGATAGTGAAAGCTGTTCCTATCCCATGGAATGGCGTGATCTGGTAATGATGGTAGAAGGTATAACCGATAATCCGAGTGAATGGCTCAAGCGTCTAAAAGCCGGTTGAAAAGAAGGTTTTTATTAATTTAAAAGAGCTTCCAATACTTGTGTAACTGCAGTATTTTCAGTATCTTTACATTATAATAAGATACGAAAAGAATGATTCAGGCAGATACTGGAACTAATAATCAAGAGCTAACAGGAGCAGATAAGAGGGCTTCTGGAGGCTAATCGTACCCTTGCCGAATCAAATCAGAAGCTTATGGGACAGACGAGAGACCTGCAACAAAAGGTGCAAGAATTCCTGTCTCAAGTAGTCTGGTTAAATAGACAGCTTTTCGGCAGAAAGAGTAAAAAGCTCTCAGCCTTGGACCCCAACCAGCTTTTCCTGTTTGATACCTTACCGAATCCCAGTCAAGAAGAAACGGGGCTTGTAGAGACCGATGCAGTCACTAAGACATGTAAACCAGACGGAAAGAAAAAGGAATCCCGCCGTAATCGCGAACTGTTAGAGGGCTTGCCTGTTGTGGAAGTCATTGTCGAACCTGCTGATGTGGATCTGAATCGGTATCGTCGTATAGGTGAAGAACGCACACGTACGCTTGAATTTGAACCGGGAAAGCTGTATGTCAAAGAGACTGTACGTCCAAAATACGGACTCAAAAATAATTTAAGCCTTCCCAAAGAGGGTGAAAGTGGTGTCATAATAGTACCTTTTCCACTTTCTCCTATATACAAATGTCTGGCAGAACCTTCCATGCTGGCCGAAATATTTCTACAGCAATATGAATATCATGTTTCCTTTTATTGTCAGGTTAATGAATACAGGCATCTGGGGGTACGACTGCCTGAAAGTACTTTAAGCGAGCGGATGGTTTGAGCTGGTATGTGAGTTGTTAAGGCTTCTGTATACGGAGTTGTTACGGCTCGTAACGAACAGCGGCTATGTCCAGGCCGATGAAACGACGGTACGGGTCATCAATAAAGGAAAAACCGATAAGGAATATTTATGGATGGTCAGGGCAGTTATGGAAAAGCTGGTCATCTTCCATTATGATAACGGTTCCCGATCCAGACAGACAATCAGAAATTTATTAAAGGACTTCAAAGGATATCTTCAAAGTGACGGATACAGTGCCTACAATGCGTTTGAGGCTACTGAAGGCGTGTGCCTTATTGTCTGTCTGGCCCATATCAGAAGACATATGGAGCTGGCACTGGATGAAAATAGATCACTTGCTGAATATGCCCTTAAACAAATACAGGAATTATATCATATTGAGCAGATAGCAGATGCCCGAAAACTCGATGCTTGGGGACGATGTGAACTCCGTCAGCGTTTAGCAGCCCCCCCCCCATACTTGACTCCTTTGGAAAATAGATGGAACAGACTTACGGCAAAGTACCACCAAGAGGTCGTATGGGACAGGCTATACCTATACTTATCCTCTTTGGCTAAGAATGAGGAATTATCTGAAAGATGGAAATCTGAAAATCGATAATAATCTGGCGGAGAATGCAATCAGGCCAATGACTCTGTCCAGAAAGAACTTCCTCTTTTGTGATAACCATGAGGCTGCTGAGAATACAGCAATCATATGCTCATTATTAGCTACCTGTAAAGCACAGGAAATTACCCCAAGGGAATGGCTGAATGATGTCATAGCCAAACTTCCATATTATTTGGAAAAGGACTCTGGGAAAGATGTTCGTGAACTTTTTCCTGATGTTTGGAAGTTGGAGAAGTCTAATACGAATACAAGTGGAGTTTAAATAGAGACATTTATTGAATATCCCTTTTTATGATAATATAAAATCATTAAGTGCTTTGGTAGTATGTATTATATTATTTATGCCTCATTTATTTAAAGAAAGCGATATAGTTCTATATTTACTTTTTAACAATGCTAGTGCTTTTAGGATTTTATTGTAAAACATAAATATAAAGAGTTAAAATCATACAGAATTACTACATGTATTTTATGTTTAAAATCAGTTGATATATTGATTATTTCTTGAGAGCATTAATTAGTTCCTGAAGATTATGTGCTTTTGATATAGGACAACACCAATAAAGTGCAGATGTCCAACTAAAAGTCCAAGTACCTAAGTTCTTTGCATAATTAATTATTTCTTTCTTGGCAGCGACACCAAAAAAGAGAGGTTTATTATATTTAGATGAGTTTATAATTTGGTGAATTATAGCTGGATTTTGTTTTAAATCATTTAATAATTTTTTAAAGTCATCATAGCCTTTCTTATATGTAACAGCTCTGAAATAGATTTGAAAATGTAGTTCACAATCTAGCCTTTCGGCTGGTATTACAGTTTCCTGATGCTTGTCATGACTAGCAATAACCTTTATATCTCTTTTTGCTATTATATCAGAGTCTGATTCATTATTTGGTGGAATTGAAGATTTTACTTCACATCTAAGTTTATGTTTTCCTAATTTAAAATCCCAACCGGGGTCATGATCTTGAAAATTATCAGTTCTTATTTCATCATAATCCTCAACTACTATTCTTTGATTACGAAAATAAGCCACTAATGCATTTTTAGCCAAATCTCCCATATATATATTGTCTAACTGCTCAACTGGTGTTCTTGAATATGACAGATTATTAATTGTATAGTCATATTTTTTAATAGCATTATTTACTGTCTTATTTATTATACCATCATCTACAGGTAAAACTATAATGTCTTGTATTTTCATATTATTATTCTTCTTTTAAAAGTGTTGATATTTCTACGTTTAAAGCCTTGGATATTTTCTGAATATTCAGAAGAGTTATATTTTTTTCTGAACGCTCAATCATACCTATATAAGTTCTATGTAAGCCTGATAATTCTGCTAATTTTTCTTGAGATATTCCAAGCTCATTTCTTCTTTTTTTAACGTTTCGTGCAAAAATATCTAAGATTGATTTACTTTCTATACTCATAGTATGTCTAATTATATTATGCAAATATAATTGCGACATTTTATTTTTTCAACATACTATAGTTGGCATTAAAAATTAACATAGACTATATTTTACATCATTTTCTGCTATTTTCTTTGGTATTTATATTTATATCTATGATTATATATTTAGTGTTCGTATCCATTAAATTTAGAATTAATGGATACGAACACCAATAACTACATCCTTGGACTAGAGGATAAGGAATAAAAAAAGTTTTCAGTAGTTTCATCAGTTGATGCAGAAAGTAAGGTGCAGACAGTTGAGCCGCTTGATGCACATTCAAGACAGTTCATGAAATTCAGTGAAAATGACGTATTTTTAAGAACTTCATGGAGAACTTTACCAGACAGTTTAATGCTTCTTCAAGAAACAGACTTTACAGACTTGTTGCAGATAAGGTAGAAAGTTCTGTAATGATTCTTCAGAAAATGCTTCAGCAACCGAAAGAGAATGAAGAACAGCTGAAACTGATATGCGTAAACGAAGAACGTATTGACTAGAATGAGTTTACGGCAATTGGTATCACCCATGAGCTGTTGAAGGCTTCGGGTAATCTTGAAAAGATGTTTGGTGGAGGAAAGAGTAATCTGATGCAAAAAAAGAGCTACGGTTGGACTTCCCTTTTATGGGTGTTGAGTTTTCAGAGGAAGACAAGAAGATGCTACGTGAAATGGGTAATTTGGGAAGACTGGCTGACGTTACTTTTAAAAACGGAGAACCGTTCAAGGCTTTCATATCCGTTGATCCGCAAACGAATGAACTGATAGCTTTGGGGGCTGACCGTGTGCGTGTACCTGATGAAATAAAGGGTGTTAAGCTTTCCGAACAACAGAAGACAGATCTTGCTATGAGTAAAACTGTTGCTATAGAGAATATGATTTCCAAAGCCGGTAATCCTTTCAATGCTCATATTTAGATTAATGCCGATAAGAAGGGAATCGAATTCAAGTTTGATAATGCTCCAAAGCAGAGTGTGACTCAGCATATAAACCAGGAACAGCAGAAAGGTGTTTTTAAGGAAAGTTTGCGGAGTGGAACTTATAGAAAAGCAACAGGCGGAGCTTAATGAGGAGCATGCACTCTACATCAAGAATATGGTTGATAAAGCCGGACAGCCTTTCAATGCATATGCCAAGTTTGACAAGGAAGAAAACCGACCGATATTTTACAGATGGAATCCGGGTAGGAAAAAGGAGCAGGGTGAAGCCAGGGTGGTAGCTAAAGAAAACAAGACTTAGGTTGCCGTGAACAATGATGGGTAAGACCAATGAGGCAATCAAACATGTAAAAGAACCTCTGAAGAAGGAACAGACAGAGCCGACTGAAAAACAGAAGAAGGAGGTTCAGGAGAAAAAAGGTCATAAAATCTAATCTGCAGTACTATGGGGATGACTTGTATTATTGTAGAAAAGCCATCAGTTGCCAGAGAACTGGCGGCTATTGTTGGTGCAGATAGCCGTGGGAATGGGCATATGGAAAGAAACTATCAAGACCCAAGGACTTGTTCGGTCAAAGCCCACACAGGAGAACTCATCAATAAGATGGGTTTTCTTCTGTTTTATGATATTTTTCAGTGTTCTGTGATAATTGCCCAGAAACGGACGACAGCGGGTGGAAAATATGAATATGTTTTTTCCTTGTAAAGGCAATGCTGAAACGAACCGTTGCAATCGGATGGCATGTTGGCCAAAATGTATTGCTGAACTGATCCCTATTAAATCGTACTGTGATAAATCAAAATCGGATATTTTAGTTTCTATTGTTATCAGGTCGGCAGAAAGAGTTACTGCTATGCTTTCGGCAATTTTTAATGTGTTCCCGTTATAGGTGGATGAATAGAATATGACTATTCTCATTTGATTTTTGATATTAAGAATGGGGACTATCCATCTGATTGTGTAAATAGAAAACTACGGGATTTTTCTCGTAGTTTTTTATATATTGATTTTGTAAAAAATCAAATTTTATGGACATTCCTAAAGAATTGTTAAGTAAAGAGTTTCTGTCCTTGTTTAAGACTGGCGAAGATGTGACTGCTTTCATGAAAGAGCTTCATACTCGTGTTTATGAACAAATGCTGGAAGCAGAGATGGAAAACCATTTAGGTTATGAAAAACACTCCAATCAAGGAGATCATAGTGACAACTCCCGCAATGGTAGGTATAGGAAGCAGATTCAAACCGAGATGGGTGAATCTGTTATTTAGGTTCCTCGTGATCGGAAAGGTGAATTTGAGCCTATTGTTATTCTCAAGCATCAATCCCGCGGCTTATCTATTGAGCATCTTGTCATCTCTCTTTATGCCAAAGGTATGAGCGTCGTTGACATTGAGTAGGAAATGCAGGAAATATACGGTATTAACCTCTTTACCTCCGCCACCTCCATTATCACCAATAAAGTTAGCCAGGCTGCAACAGAGTGACAAAATCGTCCTTTGGACAATTTATATATGATTGTCTGGATGGATGACATCGTATTCAAAGTCAGAGAAAACGGTAAAGTGATTAATAAGACTGTTTACCTATGTGTAGGTCTGAATAAGGAAGGCTTGAAAGAAGTATTGGGTATGTGGATTGGTAAAAATGAGAGTGTCGCTTTCTGGTTGGGCGTTTTAACGGATCTCAAAGCCCGTAGTGTGGAAGATATTCTGACTACAGTTACTGATAAGCTGAATGGATTTACGGAAACCATCAAGAGTGTATTTCCTGCCTCTATTACTCAAATATGTGTGGTACACCAAATTAGAAACTCCTGTCGCCATGTCGTCTGGAAAGAAAAGAAGGAGTTCACTGCCGATTTAAGTAACATCTATAATGCACCTACTAAAGAAGCAGTTGAGATGGAGTTGGATAATTTTGAGTAAAAATGGGGTGCTAAATATCCATATGCGATACGCTCATGGAGAAATAATTGGGAAGAACTGACTGTGTTCTTTGATTTCCCTGTCGGGATTAGAAAGATTATCTATATCACTAATCTTATTGAAAATCTGAATGGGAAGATTAGAAAGTACACCAAAAATAAGCTATCATTTCCGAATGATAATGCGTTGAAAAAATCTGTCTATCTGGCCATTAACGAAATCGAAAAGAAATGGTACCAACCTATTTGGAATTGGGCATTGATATTTAACCAATTTATTATTATATATATTTGAAAACAGGATTCAAGTATAAAACCCAAATACTGAAGTTTTCTATTTACACAAAATTGTGGACAGTGCCTAAGAATGTATCAATGTAATCAGAGATAATATTTTTCAGTTCCTCCCATGCTTCCGGCTGGCTAAAATCTATTCCATTGAACATATTATATTGCCGGGTAAATAATATGATATAGTTAATCGCGGCTATGATAACAGTAATATAAAAATTGCAATTATGGCAAGTCTTTCCTAATCTCTTTTCCAACTCCAACTGTAACTTATGACCGTTCTTCTCCCGCTCTGCCTGTATTGTCCGAAATGATGATTTTCCTGATAATTCCCATACATACAATTCTTGCATAAGATGACTATCTTTCAGATATTCCAATTGCTTTAATAGTATTGTTTTTATTATATCCTTAAGATTAGAGGTTGTAACCTGTGCTATCTGACCGGCAAACTCGGAATAGGCAAATGAATAAAAATCATATTGCTTCGCCCAGGCTGCCAATAGCCCGTCTAAACCACCAAAATAACGGTATATCAAAACTTTATCACATTGTGCTTTCTTTGCAATACGGTTAATACCTATTTGGGTAAAACCCTCTTCTTCAATTATTTTGCTGACTGCTTCAAGCAATCGCTTTTCCGTTTCTTTTAATTCCATAATTTATATTTGTCACTATTTGGTGACAAATATAAGTAACCATGTGGTGACATCAAAGAAATACGCTTTTTATTTTCATTATTGGCCGTTATCTGTTGATGTAAGAGTTTGTGGAAAAGTCTGTTTTTATAGGTATCCAGCTGTTTACTAAGGCCTGATGTTCTTTCATCCATTGGCGGACGGCATAGGTTTCCGTTTTTTGTGTTTTTTCTATAGTGGCCATCAGCGAGCTGATTTGCTGGTCGTCCAGTCGGATATTTCGTAAAAGTTCGGCAACAAACGGATATTTTTCACTAAAATCTTTCCAGACTACAGTATGGATGGATTCAGCTTTTCCATATATCTGTTTGGGGTCATCGAGTATTTTCAGCTTATAGCGTCCGAACATCCAGTGTGGAGTCCAGCCGGTCACTACTATCCATTCTTTTTTTCGGATTGCTTTATCTAATGATGTGGTCATGGCAGGGGCGCTTGCGGTCATCAGTTTATAGTCCAAGCCATATTCGTTTAATGCTTTTTCGGTTGTTTTCATGATTCCGGCTCCTGCATCAATACCGATGATTTGACCGGAGAACTTATCTTTATGTCCGTTTAATTCTTCAATGGATTGAATGGTGACATATTCTGGTACTACCAGACCGATGCGTGCATTGTCGTATACATTGCCGATGACTTCCAATTTGTCTCCGTATTGCTCCATATAATCATGCATGGTTACCGGTAGCCATACATCCATGAATACATCCGCTTTTTTGCGCGATAAAGATGCGAAGATAGGAGCTAAATCAGCATTCAGCATCCGTACATCGTAGCCATGTTCTTCCAATATCACTTTTATCAGATAAGACATTGCGATGCCTTCTGACCAATTGGCATAGGCTATGCTGATTTTCTTATTGTCATTGAGGTTACCGCAAGCTGTCGGCAGCAAGGCTGCCAACAACAGTACGGCTATTATTTTCAGTCTGTTCATATCGTTTATTTCTTTTCAGTTCTATAATTTTTTCTTTTTGCCTTGTGCCATACCCTGGGTGATACGGTCCAACACAATAGCTAATATAACGACGGCTATACCGCCTTCAAATCCAAGTCCTATTTTCATTTGGGTAATTCCTTTCAATACAATTTCTCCCAAGCCACCGGCGGAAATCATAGCGGCAATCACCACCATGGACAGAGACATCATGATAGTCTGGTTTATTCCTGTCATTATAGTGGGCAGCGCCAAGGGTAGTTGTACCTTGTAGAGTAACTGCCAGGGAGTGGCACCGAAAGAGCGGGAAGCTTCTACCACGTTTTTCGGAACTTGGCGGATGCCGAGCCCGGTTAGCCGCACTACAGGCGGCATGGCGAAGATAACGGTTGCAAATGCGCCCGGTACGGTACCCAAACCAAAGAATAGTACCGCCGGAATCAGGTATACAAAAGCGGGCATGGTTTGCATGAAGTCCAGTATGGGACGCATGATTTTATTACACCGATTGCTGTTGGCAGTCCAGATGCCTAATGGCACGCCCAGCAGCAGTGCAAGACAAGTGGATGACAATACGAGAGCTAATGTCTGCATGGTTTCTTCCCAAAAGCCCATTCCGTAAATAAGCAATAGTCCCAAAATGGTAAATACGGCTGTTCCTTTGCCCGACTTTATCCAGGCAAGAACTGTCAAAGCGATGATGGTAATGTAAAAGGGGATGCCGTACAGTACGTGTTGGAAACTGTCTATAAAACTGCCGATACCTATGCTCAGAGTGTCGAAGAATGTAGCGAAATGGTTAGTGAGCCAGTTGATGGCTGTTTCTATATATTGTCCTATGTTTATCATAATTCTATTGCGTTTTGAATGATTTCATTAATTTCTTCCTTGTTTTTTCCGGTCACTTCGATGATGAGTGACGACAATGGAACTACTCCCTGAAATTCCCGGTTCTCGTTTACTACCCAGATAGGAGAATTAGTGCGGGTCATAAGCGGCAGGATGTCCTCGAGTATGGTATCGCTCAGTACAGAGTGTACTTCGTGACGTACAACGGTGTCTATCGAACGGATTTGCTCTTTTCGCAGCTTTAGCAGGTCATTTAGTCTGACCTCTCCAACCAGTATATTGCCGGCATCTACCACCGGCAGGACAGTGAGGTTACGTTCTCGCATTTTGCGGATCAATACCTCGGGACCTTCTTTCTTCAGTCTCGCCACAAGCGGTTTGTCTGCCATAATGGAACTGGCGGTGATTATTTTGGAGCGGTCTACATTTTCTACGAAACGTTCTACGTAGGCATTGGCAGGTTCGGTCAATATTTCTTCGGAAGTACCTGTCTGTACAATTTCACCGTCTTTCATGATGGCGATGCGGTCGCCCAGCTTGATGGCTTCGTTCAGGTCGTGAGTAATAAAAATAATTGTCTTTTTCATTTTCGACTGTAGGGTCAGTAATTCATCTTGCATCTGTACACGTATCAGTGGATCAAGGGCGGAGAAAGCTTCGTCCATAAGTAGCACTTCCGGGTTGTTGGCAAGGGCGCGTGCCAAGCCGACACGTTGCTGCATGCCACCGGAGAGCTGCCCTACCATTTGGTTTTCATATCCTTTCAGTCCAACTTGCTGCATGCACTCCATAGCTTTCTTTTCACGTTCTTCTTTTTCTACTCCTTGCAGTTCCAATCCGAAAGCAATGTTGTGCAAAACGGAGCGGTGGGGTAGTAAGCCGAAGTGCTGAAATACCATGGCAAGTTCCTTTCTGCGTATTTGCAGCAGTTGTTGCTTTGAAGCCTTCGAAATATCAGTATCGTTGATTATTATTTCTCCTGAAGTGGGACGTATTAGTCGGTTGATGCAGCGCAGCAAGGTCGACTTTCCACTGCCGGAGAGTCCCATTATTACGAATATTTCGCCTTCGTTGATGGATAGATTGGCATCTTTTACGGCAACGGTACATCCGGTTACCTTTAATATTTCCTCTTTAGTTTTGCCTTCTTTCAGCATTTTCTCTGCTTTATGCTTTTCTTTTCCAAAGATTAGATATAGGTTTCTAATTTCGATTTTACTCATAATAATATTGTTTTATTTTAATATAGTTTCTGGTTCACATTTTATTTTCACACCGGACGGGTTTATTTAACTCGGATTGTTTCGGGACGGGACGAGTAAATATGGAATTAAAATGAGGGATTTGTCGTTTTACTGTTATATAAACGGATTGTCGTTTTGTTTTGTTCAAGGAGATATAAAAAACGTCTCATTTTTGTAAGCAATACGGAAGTGATAGAATTCATAGATAGTCTTTTAAAAGGGGAGCATTCAAGCATATAAAAATAAATCAGCAAGAAGACAAAATGCTTGAAAAAGATTGTTGCACCTATCGCGTCTATTGTACAAAAGTGATACTGTAAAGGTGATAATTGAGTTTGGTTATTGAAGTTTTTTAGGAAAACTACGTGGATTTGGCTTAATTTAATATGTATTCGATAGATTATTTATACCAAATATTTGGTGATTTCGAAAACTTCCTTTACTTTTGCGCCCCGAAAAGGAGAGGTGCTCGAGTGGTTGAAGAGGCACGCCTGGAAAGCGTGTATACCCCAAAAGGGTATCCGGGGTTCGAATCCCCGTCTCTCCGCGATAAAGGCTGAGAATCAGTAAATAGCAAAACAAATGCTCGGTTTTATACTCAATAATGTAAAGCTGGGTCTTTTTGTGTTATTTGAGAAACAAAATAGTGTTTGGATTTGTAGCCTCATTTTGAAAAAGATAATATTCTATATTAGAATGAAAAGATATATTAAAGGTTGCCTTTGTATATATGCGGATGCATTACATAGGCAACCTTTAGTTATTTAAGGGGTAATTACTAGGGAAATGTTTCTGCAATTTGTTTGGCAACGCGTTTTATAGCACTTCTGATGTCTGCGGATACGCTGAATCCTAAGGTGGTGTATGCACCGCGACATGAAGCTATCGGGCGGCCGGTGAGGTAATCTATGAAATTTACAGTTACAATGGATTTTTCTTCTAAAACATCTACCCCATATTTTACCATAAGCAGTTTTGACTGTTGTGTAGCAGTCAACTCGTTTATACGCATATCATTGATTAACTTAAGACGGGAGCCTTCTACGGCATCAAACAATTGTATCTCGTATTCCATCAATTGAGCCGGAATATGATAAGTGTCATTGTTGATAATTGAAGCATATTCATATTTTGACAAATCAACATTTTGCGATACGACACTTTTAGAGGTTGTACAAGATGATGCTGTTATTCCGACTAAAAACAGGAATGTGATAATTATTTTATTCATAGAATTGTTATTTAGGTTCTATATGCAAATAATATCTTTCTTGTACTAACTCGTCAGTGCCGTCAGAAAGTTGATGCAACATCAACATATGAGTGGTTGGATTTTCCCAATACAATTCAGCTTTCACACCTTTCTCAGGCAGGCATTTGAATAAGTTTTCTTTCTCTTTGGCATCTTGTCCCTTGCCAAAATTGTTTTCCATCAGTGTCTTGATGGCTTTTTCTGTTGTTGGCGGAAAATCTGCATCTGATAGCGATTTATGATTTACCGGGATAATTTGGGAATAAGGAGCGTCGTTCTTTGCAACAATGTCGTATACCTGATATTCAAAATCTCTATCCAATAGGCAATAGGCTGTTAGATTCTGAGGATTCTGTAAGACAATCGTACCCCATTCAAGTCCTAAGAAGTCGCGATTATAAAGCGTTGTATTGAGCGAAGTCTCATATTCCACTTTTCCATGACGGTAGCCTTTAAGACGGCTTTTTACAGTACCACTCTTGAAAAAGTGTGAACTCCATTGTTTAGAAAGAATCTTTTCTTCTCCTTCTGCTGTAACATTATGTTCATAGATTTTGAACGTGTGAGGAAAATGATCTGCACTCCACACAATAGAATCGTAATAGTTTGTAAACTTAGGAAAAACTGTAGGCATATAATGACCGTTTATGTCCGTTATTCGAAATGTTATCAAATCGAGGGGTGATGGCAACAGACTTTCAATATGCATCAAGGGAGTAAATTCTGCCATAATCATCTTGAACTTAGCTTCTTCCGGCAAAGCCTCCGGTTCTGGGTCTGGTTGTCCATTATCTTTAAAGATTCTGGATAAACAGATGGTTGTATAAGCTGTTCTTTCCCCGTCATTTGCCGAAATCCGAATCTCTTCGTATGCATCCGGAGAATCCGAAACAGACGGAGGGAAATGGATTTTCACTTGATTGGCTAATTTTGAATGTATCATTCTTTGTTTCAAATCTTCGTCTATGCTCTTCGAAATAGATTTTCCGTTGCATCTGATAGTTTTCCCCTGCATAAACTTCATGAATGAGGGAAAGCAGTTTCATGCTGAAATATTCGGGTAGTTTGGCTGTTGTTGCATCCGTTTCTGTTTCCGGTTGGCTGTCCGTATAGCTCTGCTGGTCGGTTTCTTCCGGCTGTTTTTCATTGGTATCTTTCATCTTCATGTTGAAGCATCTTTCAGCTGTTGGGGAGTTGGCATGGCTTTCTGTACCTCAATTTCCTTGGAAATATTCTGAATTTCAGTATCATATATCAGCAAATTCGTATTGGTTTCTGATGCGCTTTGCTTTAGCTTCTTGGTGGATCCGTTCTTTACCCGTTGCTTGTCTGCATCTCATTTGGCTCTGTCAATCCGGTAGCCCGTTGTAAACTGGGGCGTGGCTGGCAAAGATGACACACATACGGATATAGGTACGTTCTCTACGATTGGCACACGTTCTTTTTCCGATTCTCCAATGCCAAAATGATGTTACGCTTGATATTCATAATTGGCTGCGTTTGAAATTCTACACCTAAATATACACCCAATAATTGAGATAGTAAAAGACATTTAGAAAGATTTAGATTTACTCTCAAGTTCCTTTTCTTCGCAATGCGGAATGACAACTTCCTTTCGAATTGATGATAATATTAAAAAAGAACATCTACCCGGTTGCCTTGTATAAATAAAAAGACTGTTTTACGTAATTCTCTGTCCAGTGCACGTAATAAAAATACAATTGTATGTTTCTAACTTTGCACTATCAAAATAAACATCATAAAACAAGTATTTTTACTTAATAAAATAATCGGCGACAATATGAAAAAAACGTGCTTTTTTTTCTTTCTGCTGTTCAGCCTGCAGGCTTTCTCACAGAAGGTTGTGCTAAAAAACAACCTTGTCTATGACGCCCTGCTGACACCCAATCTTTCTGTGGAGCTCTCCCTAGGGAAGAAATGGACTTTGGATACCCAAGTGGGTATGAATTTCTTCTTTTATGAAAGTGATGCTACCGCAGGCGGTTACAAAACAAGGAAGTGGAGCCATTGGCTTGTACAGCCGGAGATAAGATATTGGACCTGTGAAACATTCAACGGCTGGTTTCTTGGTCTTCATGCCCACGGAGGACAAATGAATGTAGGAGGCATAAATATTCCTTTTATCATTCAAAACCACTCCAAAGAAATGAAAGATTACCGTTATGAAGGGTATTTTTACGGTGGGGGTATCAGTACGGGCTACCATTGGATACTGTCCAGCAGATTCAGTGTAGAGGCATCCTTAGGACTGGGCT
>OHCW01000067.1_pt1 | contig 94332 bp, 79 predicted proteins | sample 1566781 | NCBI WGS metagenome assembly OHCW01 (sample SAMEA3879590, study PRJEB24766) | human gut metagenome | biome: human-associated habitat; feature: feces | place: USA | collected 1985/1987 | reverse complement strand
ACTACCGCGACGCCAAATATGTGTATCCCAAGCATAAAAGCGCCAACGGGAAGAAGGATTTCTGGGCGCGCGGCGACGGATGGGTGCTTGCCGGACTGGCAAAAGTGCTCAAGGACGTGCCGGCCGACTGGGAACACCGCCCGTTCTTCACCGACAAATATGTGCGCATGGCCGATGCTGTGGTGAAGCTGCAGCAACCCGGCGGCTACTGGTCGCGCTCCATGATGGACGAGGCGCACGCTCCCGGCCCCGAGACCAGCGGCACGGCATTCTTCACCTATGGGCTGCTGTGGGGCATCAACAACGGCTATCTGAACGATGCCAGATATCTTGAAGCCGCTAAAAAAGGATGGAAATACCTCTCGGAAAAGGCCTTGCAGCCCGACGGCTCGGTGGGCTATGTGCAGCCCATCGGCGAGAAAGCCATACCGGGGCAGGTGGTCGACGTACGCTCCACCTCGAATTTTGGCACGGGAGCATTCCTGCTTGCCGCCTGCGAGTATGTCCGCTACCTTGAAAGGCACCGCAACGCCGACCGCGACTACTGGACCTCGCTTGCCTACAACATGGCTGCCCCCGTGCTCAGCAACATGGCCGAGGGCACACTGCAGAAAAACATGCTCGTGGAAGTAAGCCCCAACTGGGACGGCCGCGACATAAAGGTGACATACATGGAGGCTTTCGGGCGCCTTATGGCCGGCATTGCCCCCTGGCTCTCCCTGCCTGACGACGACACCCCCGAATGCACACAGCGCAAGCAACTGCGCCAGTGGGCGCTGGCAAGCTACCGCAACGCCGTCGACCCCGACAGTCCCGACTGTCTGCTGTGGAGCGGACAGGGGCAGGCACTGGTGGATGCCGCCTATGTGGCCGAATCGTTTCTGCGCGCCTACGACGCGCTGTGGGTTCCGCTCGACGACATCACGAAACAGCGGTACATCGAAGCTTTCAAAGGGTTGCGCAGAATCGACCCGCCCTATACCAACTGGCTGCTCTTCTCCTCCACCATCGAAAGCTTCCTGGCAAAGGCCGGAGCCGATTGCGATGAATACCGTGTGAACTCGGCCATAAGGAAAGTTGAGGAATGGTACACCGGCGACGGATGGTATGCCGACGGCCCGGTGTTCGCGTTCGACTATTACAGCAGTTATGTGTTCCACCCGATGTATCTGGAGACACTGCAGGCCATGATCGACTCCGGCCGCTACACCCGCATCCATTATAAAAAACATTACGACCGCGCGCTGAAACGCACGCAAAAATTCAGCATCGTGCTCGAGCGCCTCATTTCGCCCGAAGGCACCTTCCCCGTGTTCGGGCGCTCCATCCCCTACCGCATGGCCGCCATGCAGCCGCTGGCGCTGATGGCATGGTATGGCCGACTGCCCGACGGGCTCACCGACGGCCAGGTGCGCTCCGCTCTCACCACGGTGATGCACCGCATGTTCGACGGCAAGGAGAATTTCAATGAAAAGGGCTTTCTCACCATCGGTTTCACCGGACGGCAACCGAACGTGGCCGACTGGTACACCAACAACGGCTCGCTCTACATGACCTCGCTTGCGTTCCTTCCGCTCGGACTGCCCCCCACGCACCCCTTCTGGAGCGACGCCCCCCTGGCATGGACCTCACAGAAAGCCTGGGGCTCGCAGCCGTTCCCCAAGGACCACCAGTGGAAAGATGAAATACGCACCCACGACCTTTTCTGATTCCCCACATGAAAAAATCCTGCATCATACTTCTGGCCATGCTGCCCGCATATGCCGCAGCCTTTGCCGGAAACACTCCGGCCGCCACTGAAAGCCGTCTTGTTCCGGTGGCTCCGGCCTACAGCGCCACATCTGTGAATACGGCGGTGTTCAGGGCCAACTCGGTCACCACACACGGCAACACCCAGTACACCTGTTTCTACGACCCCGACGGCTATGTGACCATAGGGCGGCGCCATCTCGATTCGGACAAATGGGACGTGCGGCGCACCCAGTACAAAGGGAATGTGGCCGACGCACACAATGTGATTTCGATGGCTGTGGACGGCGACGGCTACCTGCATCTGTCGTTCGACCACCACGGCCATCCGTTAAAGTATTGCCGGAGCGTGGCACCCGATTCGCTCGCACTCGGACCGCTGGAACCGATGACCGGCAACGGCGAGGAGGATGTGACTTACCCGGAATTCCACTCCCTCCCGTCGGGCGATCTGCTGTTCGTCTACCGCTCCGGAGCATCCGGGCGCGGCAATATGGTGATGAACCGCTACGACCAGTCGGCACGCCGCTGGCACAGGGTTCACGATGTACTGATTGACGGCGAGGGGGAGCGCAACGCCTACTGGCAGCTATGCACCGACAGCGCAGGCGGCATCCATCTGTCGTGGGTGTGGAGGGAGACATGGCTCGTGGAGACCAACCACGACCTCTGCTACGCCTACTCACCCGACGGTGGTCAATCATGGCAGCGCAGCGACGGCACACCCTACGCCCTGCCCATCACCATGGCCACGGCCGAGGTGGCCATGCACATTCCGCAGCACTCCGAGCTTATCAACCAGACCTCAATGACGGCCGACAGCAGCGGCCATCCGCTCATTGCCACCTACTGGCGCGATGCAAACGACTCAATCCCTCATTACCGCCTTGTAAGTCACGACGGCACGGGATGGAAAATGGAGCGCGTGGTGGAGCGACACACACCCTTTTCCCTTTCGGGCGGCGGCACAAAGATGATTCCGATCGCACGCCCGCGCGTGGTGAGCGATGGCCATGAACTGTACTACATCTTCCGCGATGCCGAGCGCGGCAGCAGGGTATCGGTGGCCACACGCAAGGAGGGGGAAGAGCAATGGCGCGTGACGGATCTGACAGATTTCAGCGTCGACGCCTGGGAACCTACCCTCGACAATGAGCTGTGGCGCAACCGCGGCCAGCTGCACATCTACGTGCAAAATGCATCGCAAGGCGACGGCGAAACCCTCACCACCGCCCCTCCCCAACCCGTATATATCCTCGAAGTGAAACGCTGAAAAAGCACCCCGCCGAGTTACAGGTGCAGCATCAACGTGTAGGGTCGCGACCTGTCGCGACTGCAACAATGCGTAACGCACCTGAACATCAGGCATTCACCAGCCACATCACGCCTGCAGTCGCGACAGGTCGCGACCCTACAACCATCCGGCGCCCGGATGTCCTGACTGCGCGTCTGGGGATTTCCATGCAGCGACATTCAGGATGGTGGGTTTTCAGGATATTTTGGTTAAATCTTGTTAATTTGGGGATTTTGTTGTATTTTCCGTTTAGGCCGATTTAACACAAATTTATACATCACTCAAATCATTGGAAACCAAACAAATACGCTCTTTCAGAATGAATGAGCGCTTTCTTTTTTCGCGAAAATTTAACACATTACCCCCCCCCGTTTAAAATTCGTTAACATTTAGCCAATTTTGCTGCTTAAATAATTTAAAATAAATTCGCGCCGTAAGTAGAGATTACACAAAAGACACTCCCGATTTCAGGGGAAAAACACAGTCGTTAGAGATTATTTAACTTTCATACATTCGACGGCCACTCTGACCATGCAGACGGCCGTGACTTGATTTAACAACATGAAACGCATTCTTGCACTTCTGATGCTTGTCATCGAAGGCTTTGGCTTTATGCTGCATTCCCAGCCCGTGGCAGTCAAGACCAACCTGTTGGGATGGGCCACCACAACCATCAATGCCGGTGCGGAAATGGCGGTAGCACACCGCCAGACCGTACAGGTGTTCGGAGCCCTCAACCCGTGGACATTCTCAGGCGAACGCCGCGCACGCTTCTGGGCGGCACAGCCAGAATGGCGCTACTGGCTTTGCGAACGCTTCAACGGACACTTTTTCGGCATCCATGCAATGGGTGGGGAATACAATGTGAAAAACATCGACGTGCCGTTCGGCATTCTGCCCGAGACGGAACACGGCCGCCACTACGAAGGATGGTATGTCGGCGGCGGCATAACCTACGGCTATCAGTGGATGCTTTCAAAGCACTGGAACATCGAGGCATCGATCGGTGTGGGCTACCTCTACTCGCCCTACAAGCTCTACGGGCGTTGCGACCGCTGCCTCGACCGCGACCACCGCAACTATGTCGGCCCTACAAAAGCCGCACTGAGCATCCTCTACATCTTCTGACTCCATCCAGCAAGCAACACTCATGAAACGCAACATAGTAATTGCAGCCCTGATGAGCTGCGCAGCAACCACTGCATATTCCGCAATCGTGAACAATGCCGACGCCGTCCGCGCCCTACGCATCGACACGGGCAAGGTGGGCGACCGCATGCACCTGCAGATGGTGCTTGACTTCGATTCGCTCAACATCGAGTCGAACCGCCGCATCATCTTCACTCCCCTGCTCATCGGCGAGAACCCGACAGATACAGTGACATTCAGCGAAGTGATGGTGAACGGACGCCGCCAGCACATCTCCTACGAGCGCACACCCGAAGGATTCACCGGCACGGAGCTGCGGCGCGTGAACGGCACCGAACAGCGGCTGAGCTACAGTGATTCGGCACCCTACGAGGAATGGATGCAGTATGCCACGCTCTATCTGGTCAACGACCTCTGCGGATGCGGCAATGTGCTCGACCGAGGGCGCCGCGAACTTGCCGTGATCGACCACCGCCCTGCGCCCGAACCGGCGTTCCAGCCTCTCACATGCTTTGTCACCCCGGCTGTGGAGGCCGTGAAGATGCGCAGCGAACGCGGAAGCGCATTCATCGACTTTGTGGTGAACCGCACCGAGATACGCCCCGACTACCGCAACAACACCTCCGAACTGCAGAAAATCACCTCGACCATCGACCTTGTGAAAAATGACCCCAACGTGTCGATTACAACGATAAAAATCCACGGATATGCTTCGCCCGAAGGCACATACGCCAGCAACCGCCGGCTGGCCGAAGGGCGTGCGGCATCGCTTGCCGATTATGTAAACCGCCTTTACAGCTTCCCGGCCGGAACCATGCAGGTGGAATCAACCCCCGAGGACTGGGACGGACTGCGCCGCTACGTGGCCGACTCGCTCCAGCTCGACCACAAGGATGAGATTCTTGCCATAATCAATGACAACGCCATTGCACCCGATGCCCGCGAATGGCGCATGAAATCGCGCTATCCGCAACAGTACAGGATGCTGCTGGCCGAGGTATATCCCGCACTGCGGCATTCCGACTACGAGGTGGACTATGTGGTTCGCCCGTTCAATCTGGAGGAGGCACGCCAGATGCTCAAGGAGAATCCACGCATGCTCAGCCTGCACGAGATGTTCATGGTGGCACAGAGCTACGAACCGGGCAGCCCCGACTATAACGAGGTGTTCGAGGTGGCCGTACGCCTCTTCCCCTCCGATCCCGTGGCCAACCTCAACGCCGCCATCACGGCCTTCAACCGCCACGACATCCCCGCCGCCGAGCGCTATCTGGCCAAAGCCGGCAACCAGCCGCAGGCCGATGAAGTGCGCCGTGCCATCGAGGCATCAAAAACCGATGCTGAATAAGGCTCTTACAGAGATTATATACAATTTACTTCATATTCATCTTTAACTTTATTTTTATGAATCTTAAATCCATCTTTTCAGTTGTCGCACTGTCGGCTCTGATGGTCGGCTGCTCCTCTGACGATCTGACCAACGAACCGGGCGCAGTTGAAACTCCTGCAGGTGTGAGTGAAACCGGCTATCTGAACGTATGCATCAACCTCCCGACCGTCAATGCCCGCGACGCCCGCAGCAATGCCAACGACCAGTTTAACGATGGCGAACCTTCGGAATATGCCGTGAAGAGCGCGCATCTTGTGATTTTCAACACCGATGACGAAACCGATCCCCAGGCTAAAATAGAGGGTGTGTTCCAGTTCAATAGCCTCAAACCATGGAATACTGATGGCACCTCTACCGACAATGTCACCACCAAAGCCGAATCTGTTGTCAAAGTACAGGTACCAGTTCCGGCGGAAGGGAAAAAGTTAGGTGCTCTTGTTGTGCTTAACGATGCCAACTTTGAATCCCATTTCGGCGCTGGCATGCTTCTCACAGACTTTTTTAAAGAAGCGCGTCTCTGCAATTTAGCCAACATGAAGAATTCCGACGGATTCTTGATGATGAATGCTCCACTATACATAAACGGCAACGCCAAGACGCTTGTGTCCGTAGCCAAAAGTGACCTCTGCAAAAGTGAAAACGAAGCACGTGATAAAACTGCGCTGGAAGTGTATGTTGAACGAGGTGTGGCCAAAGTGACCATGACATCCACCAGTGATATTGCCACAAACAGCGAAGTCACCATTGAAGGTAAAAAATACGTAGCTACCATAAAGAACTGGGCTCTTGACATCACGAACAAGAAAACATACCTCATTCGTAATGTAAAAAATTTCGGTGAGTGGAAAGCATTCCCAGAACCATACAACGCCCGTTTCTTTAGCGAGACAAGCAAAAGAATTTACTGGTGCGAGGATCCAAATTACGATTTCACACCCGAAACTGCAGGAGACAAAGCCACATGGGTTAGCACTCAGTTTGACAAACTGGCATCCACCGATGCTGTCACAAATACACTTAATCAGTCTGTATACGTTCTTGAAAACACATTCAATGTGCAGAATCAATACAGATATCAGACCACTCGTGCCATAATCAAAGCCTCGTTTGCCCCGGAAGGGGAAGAGCCTGCCGACTTTTATACAATCGGCACAGCCAGAACAATTTATGACAAAGCCGGCATGCAGGAGTTCATCAAGGGTAAAGCCATCAGCCTTTTTGCCGATAAAAATGATAAAAACAACTACAAATTTGCTGACTTAACCTCTGTCTCGGAGACTGGCGGCATACATACGATTGAAGTAGGCGATATATCCTATAAAACCGGCGATACCTACGTCGATTTAACGGATGAAGAAATCGGGAAGCTCAATGACGTTATCGGCGTAATCAACACATACAAAGATGGCATATGCTACTATGTGGCCCGAATAAAGCATTTCGGCGACGATCTCACACCATTAGCAGAGAACGATATTATTTACGGCGATGAGCCCACAGCTTCTCATAAATTCCTCGGCCGCTACGGCATTGTCCGCAACAACTGGTATGAGCTTCAGGTTTCTGCAATCAAGACGCTGGGACATCCCACTATTCCTGATGCGCCCAACACACCCGATGATGAGAAGGACTTTTACATCTCGTTCAAGGTCAACATCCACTCGTGGGCTAAGCGCGTGCAGAATGTGATACTCTAAAAACGTGATACTCTAAGAAAAAAGGGATTATATCATAACATAACATCAACGACGGGGCGCCCGAACAGGGCTATCCTTACCGGGCGCCCCGTTCTTTAACCAAAGGACCAAGAATCCAGAATCAACCGATCAGCAATGACAGCCAAACTTTCCATATTCACGGGTTTGCTCTGCCTGGCGGCGGCCGGACTGAGCGGATGCTCCCTGATGCACGACGATCTTGAACCCTGTCCGTCGGGGGTAGACCTGAAGTTTGTCTACGACTATAATATCCAGCGCGCCGATATGTTTCCCGACCATGTGGGCAGTGTGACTGTCTATGTGTTCGACCAGAACGGCCGCTACATCACCCAGCAGGAGGATTTCAACACCGCCGCCGAACGTCCCCTGGCCTCACACGACTACCGGATGCACCTCGACCTGGCGCCCGGCACCTACCAGTTCATCGCACTGGCACATCAGAAGAGTGTGGACGAATGCCTCGCCTCGAAAGGAGCGAAGTACCGCCGCACCGACATGATTCCCTCTCAACACTCCCTCTCCGACCTCAAAGTAACTCTCGACCGCATCAACGCCGAAGTGATAAACGAAGGCGTTCACCTCGACACCCTGTGGCACGGAATGAGCGCCACCCCGCTTGTGGTGCGCGACATGGAGGCAGCACAGCAGACCATCAGCCTCATGCGCAACACCAAGAATCTGACCATCAGCCTCCATGAGCTCGACAACCGTGCAGGCATCATCCCCTCTGACTACGAATACAAGATCACGGCGGCCAACGGCGTAATGAATCACGACAATTCGCCCGCAGCCGACGAGACACTCACATACACCCCCTACGCACTCTGGACAACCGAGTTCCCCTCGCCAGAGGAGCAGGCCGCCAACAATCTGCCGGTACAGGAGCGCACCGCGCATGCCGCAATAAGCTTCAACCGCATAATGCACGGAACAGCCCGAAGCTCCGGCTCCGGCGCAATACTCACCATCTACAACAAGCGCTCGCAGAAAACCGTGGCCACCATCGACCTGGCCGACTGCCTGGCACAGGGCCGCGGCGCCTTCGAGTATCTGCACTACTCGCCGCAGGAATTTCTCGACCGCGAGTACGACTACAAGCTCGACTTTTTCCTGAAAGGCGACACCTGGCAATACATTGACCTTTCAATCTCCATCCTCTCCTGGAGCAAACGCATACAGCGGGTATCGTTCGAATAAACGCAATTAGTGCCACTTGATTCAAACAACCCCGAAAGCTGTCATCCTCACCCACCAATCACCATGATTTCAATGATTCGACGATTCAGAATGTCTGCAGCACTGGCCATCCTGGCCGGATGGCTGCTTACGGCCTGCTCCGACAACTACGTCGACTCGCTGCCCGTGCCCCATCCCGGCACGATAACGCTCTGCCTGGGAGCTCCGGCACCGGGATCGCGTGCCGATGGCGACCCGTCGCCCGACGACCTCGCCCCCGCCACCTACGACGAGCGTACCATCACCGACCTGCGCTACTTCGTGTTTCCGGCCGATCCTGATGCACCAGGAGCAGTAACACTGAAAGGGACGCTCCTGCCCCCCTCGGCCGATGAGATGGCCAACGAACGATACAAGGAATATGTGGTGCGCGATGTGGAGCCCGGTTCCTACCGTGTGTATGTGGTGGCCAATATGCCGCAATGCGCCACAGTGGGCAGCGAGGAGGAACTGAAAGCGTTGCGCCTCACCTACTCCCCCACCGAACTGCCCCGGCCGGGACGTCTCCCCATGATCTACGAGCCTGTAGCCGAAACCGTGGTGGACCCCGGAGGCACGGTGGTTACGGCCAACCTGCAGTTCACCTGCGTGAAAGTGCGCTACAACCTGATTTTCGACAAAGAGAACAACCAGAACACACAAGATGCCTTCGGCAACTGCGGACTGATAATCAAGGCCGTGAACGGCCAGAAGCTTTCAGAGGAAACCCCATTGGTGCTCGGTGCGCCAATGAGCGGCATCACAAGCTCTGACGACACATTCAACGCGCCGCTCACACCGGGGCGCTACTTCGCCTCGTGGACCCGCAACGACAATGCCGGCGGCAACGAGGATGTGATAGCCGACACCAAGGGCGTGCCGGCCTCCTATGCATCGAAATGGGTGTACCAGGGCACACTCTATCTGCCCGAGCGCTACACCGGCAACGAAGATGAACAGAGCGAACTGACCATTGAGGCCGTGGTGGTGAGCGGCACACACAGCCCGAAGGCCGACGGCACCGTAGACATGAACAGCATCCCTACCGGCCCGGTGAACACCTACACCATCCATCTGGGACACGCCAACGGTCAGGACCAGCCGCGCCAGTTCCCGCGCGGCACCTACTATGAGATAATCGGTCAGATTGAGACCACGGAATTCACCGAACTGCAGGCCGACGTGAAAGTGAGCGACTGGGTGCCTGTGCCGATGGCTCACACCGGCCACACCACTCTGACCGTCGACAAAACCGTGGCCAAAGTGACCTCCATTGAAACAGACTCCATACATTACACATCGAATGCGCCCGAGGTCGTAATGGGCTGCGACGCCACCATCGACGGCCAACCCGTGATAGTCCAGTACGAACAGGACACCCGGCGCCGAGTAATAAAATTCCGCATAAATCCGGCCATACCTATAGGGAAATTCGTGAAAGGCTCGAAGTTTCCCCCCACCGGACAGACAAAGATATGGATTCAGGCCAACCATGTGCGCAAATATCTTGACGTCGACTACAACGTTGAGCCGCTGTTCGAAGTTGAGCCGGAAGAGGTGACAATCAGCTGGCTCGAGGGCCAAAATGACCACCCGACCTATACCAAGACATTCCGCTTCCAGACCAATCTGGGCGGCATCAAGGGGGTAGACTTTCCTGTGGAACTGACCAACGGAACGGCCAGAATCAAACTGGAATGCACCGATCCGGCAGCGGCAGTGGGAACATTCACGGCCACGGCGCTGTGTAATCCCGGCACAACCACCACATTCAACGTAACCCTTTCGCCACGTGACGGCAGCCATCCCGAACTTACCAAGACGGTGACCATACACGTGAAACCTCCGGTGGGCGATTACCGCATCTATTTCCGCGCCATCAATGACAACCAGGGCGGAAACGACTGGAAAGACGCTGAATTCAATGCTGTTGCAACCGAAGGAGGCTCAGACAACTGGAATGACGGATGGAGCACCCCGAAATTATATACCTATACGCAAATGGGTGAAACCGTCGGGGGGAATATACCTAATTATTACGTGTGGGTATTCTCTGAATCTAAAGGCTGGCCAGGAGATGAGATGGTTAAGGATGACACTAACACAGGTTGGTACTATGTTCAAATAGCACCCGACAAAACAGCAGCTAACTCGCAGGACGGTTCAACCAAAACCATCCGTCCGGGCGAAACTCTGATGATTTTCAACTCGGCACCTAATGCCGATACGGGGCAACACCGCCATCGCTGCTCGCATCACCTCGACCCCGGTATTCAGCTGTTCGACTATGAAGACCGCGAGGGCTGGGTGCTCTACGACCCGCTGTGTGCACCCTATTACCGCGTATATGATGTTCGCCCTGAAATTGTCAACGCCACTTACGATGTCTATACCCAGAAACCGCTGAAGAGCTGGTCAATCAGTTATGGCGTGCAGAACTACGCAAACAACGTTGCGACACCCTACAGCATCTACTGCAATAACCTATCCCATACAGTCGAGACCATTGATGGCGTGACAATGTACCACTATCCGTCGGTGTTCAAGGCTCCGGCAGGCGATCTGGCCAAGAGCATAGTTTATTACTTCGAGGACGGAACTTCCACCACCATTTTCGGTGGTGAAAACTTCGCCACGTCGGATGATACAGCCCGCGGCTACTGCTACCTGATAGACAACAAATGGACATGGAGCCGCACACCCATGCATGTTGAACCACCAGCCATGCGCCGAGTGTATCTTAAAAATTTCGACAATTGGCCAACGCCATATATGCATTATTGGGTACAGGAAAACAATAAAGATAGCACCACATGGCCGGGAGTGGCCATGAAGCGGCTTGAGCCAGACAGCCAATGGTGGTATCTTGACATTGAATTGAAATATAATATGATTATATTCAGCAACAACGGGTCAGATCAATCGGGTAATACACCTATCGGTTCAGGAACAGAACCGACTTACCGTAACAACGGTGGGTTCGTAATCGATGACCGGCCATAAGCGGCAGGATACGCCGTAACCAGTTTCAGCATGGATAAATTCAGAACGATGAAACCAAGCATAATCAACATATTGCTCTGCTGTCTGCTCCTCGCAGGATGCAGCGACGACACTTCGCAGTGGCTCGAACCGGAGCTGCGCGACGCCGACAGCGTGAAACTGACGCTGCGGTTGCCGGGGTTCAAAACCGGTTCACGCGCAGCCACCGTTGACGACTGCGCCATAAACACACTGGCGGTGGTTTTTATTGACAATGAAGGCAAATATCTGTCGGAAGCAACAGTAGACCAATCGCAGATCACGGGCAGCGGTGCCACCTATGAGGTGACTCTGCCTATCGCCTCCGATGCGGCATCGGTGCAGCTTGTGGCCAACTATGGGGCAACTCTGGGCGCCGACGCCACCACCGTCGGGATGACCGGTGACCCTGGCACCCGCACCGACATAGTGTTCTTCGGCTCGGCCACACTTGCCGAGCTGCAGACCGACAACCCGTCGGTGACGCTGACACGCTCGGTGGCACGCACCGAACTGACCTCTAATGCCCCGGGGTTCACCGTCAAGCAGGTGAAATTCTATGGCATCCCCTCAAGCGGACTGGTTGGCTCGGCCGACCTGACCGCCCCTGCCCTACCGGCAGGCATCTCCTATTCCGCCGACGGCGTGAAGATGGCCGCCGACGGCACGCCGCACTACCACTACGAGGCTGCGGCCGGCAAATGTTTCCTCATTATTAAAGGCACATACCAAGGCACAGAAGGATGGTACAAGGTTGGATATGTCCCCTCGGACTCCGACGGCGAGGCCGCCGGAGATGAGATTGCCCTGCTGCGCAACCATCGCTATATCTTTACCATAACGGACGTGAACGACTGCGGCTGGCCCACGGAGGAGGAAGCCGTGGCTTCTCGCCCCGACAACCGCATGACCACCGAACTGCACGACGATAACGCTACAATCTATAACATCATAGCGTGCCGCGACTATCTGCTCGGCATAAGCCCCGATGTAAAGGTGGCCTGCGACGGACGCTCCACCGAAGTGAAACTCGTGACCTCCTACACCCCAGCCAAGGAGGGCGACCCGCAGTACACCGTCAGCATCCCCGCCGAAGCCAACGACTGGCTTACCGGATACACGCAGACGGCCTCGACCTCCGTGGAGGAGAGCGCCACACAGAGCCCGTGCACCGAATACACCCTCACGTTCGACCTGACGGCCAACGACCGCTCGGAGAACCCGCGCAAGGCGGTGGTGACCATCCGTTCGGGCGACCTCATGCGCACCGTGCGCATCACCCAGGAGGGCACCGACTTCAAGCGCGACGCCACGCGCCGCGTGATGATCCACAATCTTGAATATCACGGCGAGAGCTACGACTATTTCAACTTCGTGGACAACGAGCTGCAGGGCGCCACGGAAGAGGAGATGCGTGTGGCTCGCAACAACGGGCTGCATTTCCGGGTGTACAACAACAAATACCACTACACCATCCCATTCAAAGAGGGCGATGAAGGCGAAGTGCTCAGCGGCAGCGACAAAATCAGTCTCACCCATGTAGGCTCGAACTGGGAGGTGCACTGCACAGACACGAGGAACTACGCCATGTGGACCGCCCAGATCCGCATCACCAACCGCGGAGCTGCCCGCAACGACGTGGTGACGGTGACCTACGACGTGTTCCACCGCGGACTGTTCCACCGCCTCACCGGCGCCTACCAGATTCCTGGTCCCGACGAGAGCGCCGAGCGCACGGGATGGTTCTACTATGAGCAGGTACGTGTAAACGTTAACGGCCAGGACTATTACGTGCTCGACCGCGACATGGCAGCCACCGGCAACCGCTTCTACTCGCCCGACGGAGTGCAGTCGCGCGGCAACATCGGCTCGCGCGGCGGATACTTCAAGATTGCCGAACGCAAATCGGACACCCACCTCATAGAAGCCCTTCCCCCCGAAGGATACATCGTGCCGGAGGCCTATCACCTGCAGCAGCTCGGCATCAAACCGAGCGGCGACACCGAAGGCACCGTTGCCCTCACCGTGACCGAAGGAAGCCTGACGGAACTCTATTTCCCCATGTCGGGCTACATGGAGGGGAGCATCCACAAGGACGAAAGCCACACCTGCCTGTGGTCGCGCACCGCGCTGAGCGGCAACCAGGGCTTCTCCGAGGACAGCCCAGAGTACGGCTACTGGTTCATGTATCTCGACGTCTACGGCCCGTCTGCGAACCTCGGCAACATGCGTCTGGCCACCCGCAGCAGCGTCAACACCGACGGCATCGGCGCCTATAAAGCCATGCCCGTGCGCTGCCTCCAGGGCCCCGAGCCCCCGGTGGGCTGGAACATCCCCTCCCCCGCCGACGGCCGCCGCCGCATCATTCTCACTGACGTACCCGCCACAAAGCTATATCTGTCATGGACTGGCGGCAGTTACGCCACTCCGGCATCATGGCCGAAGATGTACACCTGCGGCGCAAACGCCTTCTACTACGACATCCCTAAGGGAGCCACCTCCATTACGGTGAACAACGGCGATGAGACCCCGGCTTTCTCCCGCACAGACGTATCACTCCCCGCCTTCGACCCCCAGAATCCCGTCACCACCCTCTCCCTCCCCTGAGGCGATGCACAATTTACGATGCACGATGCACGATTCACGATGCAGGATTTCACATACAAAATCGGCTGCTATTTGTTATTATAATGTAAAGTCGCTATATTTGCAGAAAACGCACATGTCATGAGCACGTTAGACCTCAACGCCATCCGCAACTACTTTGCCGGGCAGCCCATTGTGAAAGCTTGGCTGTTCGGTTCGTATGCTCGCGGCGAGGCCACAGAAAAAAGCGATGTCGACATTCTTGTAACGTTCGACAAATCGGCACGCGTCGGTCTGCTGAAACATGCCGACCTTATAATCTCACTGGAAAAGCTCCTCCACCGCCCCGTCGACATAGTGGCCGACAATGCCCTCCTGCCATGGGTACGCCCCACCGTCGACGCCGATAAAATCCTGATTTATGAGAGATGAACTTTTCTGATGCACAATGCACGATGCAGGATGCAGGATTTTACATTCAATTCCCGATAAAAACACCACGGCCGCGCCATCCGGATGGATGCTGCGGCCGTGGTCGTTTCAATAGAGATTAGCGCGGAGACGTGATGCAGTCCGCACCTCGGAGGTTACTCCGTTTTGAAGGTTATATCGTCGGTGCGGGGATGCACGAACTCGAATTCGAGGGTGCGTGCCAATCCTTCGTCAAGTGTGTACGGCGCCTTGAAGCCGCTGGAATGCGCTTTCGTGGCATCGAATTCGGTGGTGGCACAGAATTTTTTCACACGCACCGAGCTGATGGCCAGTTTCTTGCCAGTGATTTTTGCCAGCAGGTCGAAGCAATAGCCTCCGGCCATGCCCATCCAGTAGGGGAAATGCGTGGCGGGGATATGCTTGCCAAGCACTTTGCTTACGTGTGCCACAAGCTGGTTCATGTTGTTGTCGGGCTTGTCGATGTAGTTGAACACATTGTAGCCTTCTGTCACATTGTCAATCATGAACTTGACGAAAGCCACGATATTGCCCACGTATGCCATTGACTTGCGGTTCTCGCCTTTCCCCACCATCAGGAATTTTCCGGACGAAATCTGGCGCAACAGATTGTAGACGTTTCCGCGGTTGCGTTCGCCGAAAATCACCGTGGGGCGGATGACGTCGATGTTCCAGTCGGGGTGGCTCTCATACCACCGCTGCAGCACCTCCTCGGCCTGCCATTTCGATTTGCCGTAGTGGTTGAACGGATCGGCAGGGTGGGTCTCGTCGGGATTGTGTTTGTTCAGACCGTAGACCGCCACCGACGAGAAGAAAACGATGCGGCGGCATCCGTTCTTTTCCATGGCGCGGAGTGTCACCTCCATGCCGCCCACGTTGGTGTCGTAATAGAGCGACACGGGCGACACGTCGTCGCGGTGTTGCGCCGCCAGAAGCACCACCACGTCGGCTCCGGCAAGTTCACGGTCCATCTGCTGCTGCTCGCGCACATCTCCGATTACGGTGACGTCATTGAAAAAATGGCTCGGCAGCAGGTCGATGTTCTTGCAGTCATACTTCTGCGGCTCCTCCCCGAGAAGGCCAAGAAGTCTTGTGCCAACGAATCCGCTGGCACCTATCATTGCTATCTTCATAACACTTAATTTTCTGTCTGTTAGATTGTGTGTATTTATTTCAGGTATTTGGCAATGCCCAATACCGTGTAGGTCATCATATAATAGCATGCCGGCAGAAAGGCTATGCGCTGATGATTGCGAATCACATTCCAGTATCCCTTGAACATGTCCAGCTTATTTGACGAACGAGATGCGGGAGCTTCCCGATAAAGAGCCGTAACTTCACACATATTCAGTGCCGTATAGCCCTTTTTCAGAATATCAAGCCAAAAGCAGAAATCCTCTTGAGGAATTTGTTTAAACCGTGTGTCACCCACTGCATCCCGGCGAATCATTGAAGTGAGGCACGGAATAGAGTTGGATTTCAGGATACTGCCATATGTTGTCAAATCACGCGTGCGCACAATCCGCTCATTCCTATTCCCCTGCCAATCCATCTTCTCATAATACGAATACGACAACGGGCAATTTCTGGCAGTCATAAAGGCCACCTGTTTTTCAAGCTTTTCAGGCAGCCACACGTCATCGGCATCAAGAAATGCGATGAACCTTCCACACGCATTGTCAATCCCTATATTGCGCGGTAAAGCCGGAGAACCCGACGGGGCGTCCGTTCTCAGGTATCTGATCCTCGCATCCTTAGCAGCGTAACTTCTTATAATAGCAGGAGAAGCATCCGTAGATACATCATCAACTATTATCATTTCCCAATTCTGATGCCGCTGGTTTAAAACCGACTCTATCGTTTCACTGATGGTCTGTGCGCCGTTGAAACATGGAGTTATGATAGATATGCAAGTGTCCAATATGAATATTAATATATAATATTATGATTTAAAGCGACAAACCTTTGGCCAATCTTTTCTTTTCTATAATTTTGAAGACAATCATGTATTCATAAAAAAAATAGTGCATTACCAAATAGAATGCTCTCCAGCCCTCAAGAAATCCTAATCTGATAAAGTACATATAAAAACACCTTGCCCACGGTCTAAGCCACCAAAATTTAGCTGCCATTTTTCTTAACTTTACTTTTCTTTGAGTGCCAATATCATTGTCTTTCAAATAAATATAATCAAACGTTTTTTGTGCATCCCAGGAAGAATAACGATTATGTTTCTCCAACCAACTTTCAAAACCTTTAATATTTGCGTAGTGATCATATGGGATATCTATATATCCAACATGCGCCTTTTCATCAAACTTCTCCCATACGCCTCCTTGAATAGAAACCTCATCCTTTCTGAGCAGCCTATCATGCCAATTTGGATAGCCTTGAATTCTTTTCATCCATTTTCCCCAAAAGATGAACTTCGGAGTAAGGCGATAAGCATTGTATTCTTGTGTAGATATCTTAGAGAGTATTTCTTCATGTAATTCCTGTGGAATATATTCATCCGCATCCAGGAACAAGACCCATTCTGTTTTTATTGGAAGATTTTTCAGTGCCCAATTCCTTTGTTCTGAAATGATAAAGGGGTTCAAGACATGCTGTTGGTAGTGTGCCCCTTGGGAGATTACAATTTCTTTAGTATTATCCGTACTTCCGGAATCAAGTACAAAGCACTCAACACTTTTAGGTATGGTATCTAAGCATTTATCAATAATTGAACCTTCATTCTTAGTCAGAATAATCACACTATACAATTTCATATAGACATTAATTATTGATGATAAATACCCTTATAGATACTATTAATCACCGTATATAATTTTATATCACGGTGATATATGGGATACTTTTTTATGACAAAGTGAATGGCATATACTGAAGCTAGAAAACGGCCCATTAATTTTCTGGTTTTTATACCATGGTCGTAAAAGCACTCTGGAGTAAATCCATGAAACCATTGTGATTCTCCCTTTAACAATCTACCAATCTTTATAGGGACATAAAAAATTATCAAACTCCTTTTCAAGCAATCATATAGGAATATATTCTCTTCTCCACCTGATTTAGAGACCCCACTCCCAATAGTTTCATCGAATTTTATATTGTTTTCAATAACACCCCTTCGACGGAACGCCAATTGCACACTGGCAAGTTTCAATGCTCCAATATATCCAACCTTACTCTTATTGGCAGGATAGTGCTTGCCTATATCTGCAATCTGAAAAGCTAACACATCTGCAGAATTTTCTTTAAATGCTTTTAAAATTTTTGTTGCATAATCATCATCAAGCACCTCGTCATCGTCACAAATAAGGCAAATGTCTGCTGTAGCATTTTTTATAGCCATGTTGCGTGAACGTGACAATCCCCTTTCTGTTGTCGAAATAAACTTCACGCGACACTCTTCCCCTATTTTATTTTTAAAGGAGTATTCCTCAATCTGATTCTTATCACATTGATTAACCACTATTACATCACTCTGAATATTACTTTTGGCAACAATCGAATGATCCGTCTGATGCATACATGAAATAAGAACCTGAAGTGTCATATCAATCAATTTATCTTTTAGTAAGAGCTTTATAGACCTTTGAACAGAATTTTGCTCCCCTTTCTCCTACAACTTTATTTACGAACTCATAGAGCCATTCCTTTCTCCCATGCCACGAGGCTGTGAAATGATGAATAGAAAATGTATTGTCCGTAATGTGTAATACCCCGGTTTTATATGATTTAGGAGAAAAATAATCGTAAGGAAATACATTCAATTCATTTTTTAATGGATTGAATTCTGCTATTCCATTAATTGATTTAACCTGAAACGAACGGTACATAAACTCATACATTATATTAGGCAGAGTACGCGTATCATACAGACCATTCACATTGAAATGACGTTTATCATAATATTCTAACAGTATCTTAAATAACGGATGCCCTTTTTCCGCACCCATCACCGCAGCCTCAACCTCCCCATCATTTTCCCTGCCTATAAAATAGGGCAAATGAATTAGAGGGTTAAAGGATTTTAATACCTCTACATCTGAATCGAGATATATGCCACCCTCATTATATAAGGCGTAGCATCTTATGTAATCAGCCGCAAAGGCATATTTCTTCGCAATAAATGCCTCTTTAACCCATGGATGGCTTTCAATGTCAAAATTTGAAAGATTCCATTGTTTTATTTCGTAATCCGGCAACAGTCGTTTCCAACTTTCTATACAACTCTGAATCAAAGGAGGGAAAGGGTCGCCGCTCAGCCAGCTATAATGGATGGTTTTAGGTATCATAGCTTATCTTAATTTGCGTTTAATTGCTCTAATTCCTTTAATTACACCATTATAAAATAAAGGAAAACGATAATAGAACTCCCTGAGATATTGACATATCGGTGAATTAAAGAAATCCACATCTTGCTCGGATATTAACTGGACTTTATCTGTAAAAGCACTTTTAGGATTTGAAATTAAACCCATTACCACATCATCTTCTATTTCCCCTGATTGTCTGATGCTTGCATACAGTGCATTATCTTTTAGCAAAAAAGGTCCAACGTTTTTAATCCCCTTCATATTTGATGCGAAATAATGAATTATTTTAGCATTGACGAGATACCGAAGCCCGTTCTCCACAATCTGGCAATTATATACGCCTGACAGTTCAGTTATAATTCCGCCACTCAGCTCATTCGCTTTACAGAATGCAGGCTGGTCAGAACTACAACCGTGCTTCATTGACTCTGTCCATAACTTATTCCATAAAGCATAGAATTGTTTTGCAGTCTGACTGTCTTTTACATATATGATCCCACTGTTAAAATACACACATCCGGACTTAGTAATATCCCACCCCACAATTTTAGCACGCGCAGAAATGTCATAGGTATAAGTATGTTTTGAGACCGGTACATGTAAATCGGGAACAGCACATATGTATTCTCTATAGTTCTCTATATCTGATAAATCGCCACATATAACAGTGTCAGTATCTATAAACAGAAAGTCTCCATCCACGATATTACGAACGGAGGTTTTTATAAACCGGGACCGTTGCATCTGTGAATAATTCTGTGGTGTCTCCACTTCAATTATTTCTGTTACTTGATGCAACAGTTTTAGCCTATTATCTTTAAGGGTTTCATTAGTTTGCTTATCAACGAGGACACCTACGTAAACGTCAGGATGATATAACCGCAGTGACCGAACAGATATTACCAACTGCTCTAAATAATAATCAGCCTCATTACTGGTTAAGACATAGATAATCTTGGTCGATTTCATTATAGCCCGATATATTCATTTTTACTTAACGCATCGTGTTGAAACAACCATACTATAAATATTGACAATTGGGTCAACATGAAAAATGCTATTAAATATCTATTATATATTCTCCGTACTGATTCTTTCCCAACGATATACAAATATGATAACAAAAGCGTAATCGGAATCATAGCATGCATCAGGAGTCTGTCTGCTACGAATCTAGATGCACCGGAAAATAAAAAGACAGTCCAGAGAATAAAGGCACAAAACACATATTGGTATATCCCATTGTAAAATTTATCACCTTTATTGATTAAAGTTTTGCCTTTTAATAGCACTGTGGTAAGAAACAATGCGTAAAACAATGTGTTACAAACCATTTTAACAATCGCAATTCGAGATTCCGAGATAACAAACGTGTTATATCCCGTTTCCGGAAAATAATTGCTAAATATATATCCAACAACAGCCCGTACCAGTAAAATTTCAATAGGGAGTAATAAAACCACTATTGTTCTTATTGATTTATATTTCATAAAATAGGCAAGTACAAATACAACAACCACCATAAATGATGATTTGTGAAACACCATACCTATCGCGAAACAAATGCACAGAAATATTACTGAACGTAATGAACGTTTTTTGTAATAATTGAGTATTCCTATGAAAATTATGCCATCTGACACTGACGAACGTAATAATGTGGCAGAACTGAGAAACAAAAGAATAACCGCTATATAAATCGTAATAGTTTTATTTATGGCAAACTTCTTTATAATTATAGCATAACTGGAAAAAAGAATCAACGATAAAATCAATCTAAAAGACAAGTTATCATAATTGACAAATTTAGCCAAATACCAGTATATCGTTTCTAAACTAACTGTGGTAAAGTAATACGACAATCGTATTAATCCGCGTCTATATCCATAATAATCAGCCGCTATAAAACATACCGTCGATAACAATGTTCCCAATAAAAAAAACACTGAGACCCTACATCGATAAAAACCTTTGTTATATTTGAACAGATTATAGAACGCATATAAGTATATGACATCTATCAATAACCAATCTGTCAAAAACAAGAATTTATCCATTCAAATTAGAATGAAATTCACGCTGAATATTCCTATAAGCTTGCCCACACAAATTTCCCATGTCCACGAGAGCCTGCTGTGTGAATGAATACAATCGGCCGGCATTTGCAGTCATTGTTATTTCTCCAAAATAGACTTTCCCATTTACTTCATAAAAATCAACTCTCATCTGTGGGTGACCAATTGACAAACACGATGCCATTTCAAGCATCCGGTCCAGACACAAGGGACGTTCCATAGCGGTTGCCGCCATTAATCGTGTGCCATCATAATGTAAATTTCCTTGTTCGATACGCTTCCACGAAGAGTCTGCAGTGTATAAATCTGTTGTAAAATGATGTTTCGTTCTGTTTTTACAAATGAAACACCATTTAGGAATCCCATTGAAACAGTAAAACTTATAATCAATTAAAGAATCATTTTTATTCGATATGTTTTCCAATAATTGTTCTGCAATGATTTTAGGTTGGATTCTCAGATAGTGTGGTTCTGCAGTATCGATACCAAAAGGATGTTCGTATATATGCGCAAAGTATTTTTTTATTTCATCAATGTCTACATTGTTTTTATCCCGAATTATACGAATATCTCCACTTCCATTGTTAATTTTCAGGACAAATTTTGAAGGTAATTTATCAAAAGTGATTTCATCCGGCTTATCCCATACAGCCAATAACGGAACGAGGGCATTTTCAAAGCCCTTTTCTGCAACATATTCGCGGACTGCATATTTGTCCGCCAATAAACTCCATTGGGTTGTATCCGCATTGAACGCAAGCCAGTTTATCCATTGATTCAAATCTTCGGGAGCATCCCACTTTATTCTTTTCCCGAATCTAAGAAAATACAGATAATCGGCATAGGCTTTCGGAGATCCAAAACGCTTGAGATAGCGCCATTTTAACGCTCTATATATATGAGCAAGAGTCTGATCTTTTAGTTTCATATCTTATATCATTTATCTTGATCTTTGTCCAAATCAAAAAATAGATTTCTCCACTTTTCAAGAATTATATCAGGTGTGAATCGGCGTGACATTTTCACAGCTTCAATAGCCATGCTTTTACGCAAAACATCATTAGACATTAATTCTTTAAGTTTATTGACATATCGCTGTTTATCAAATGGAGGAATTAAATACCCATTTTTCCCATCTTCTATTATATCACGTACAGATGCAAATGAATCGAAAACAATGGGTACACATCCCATCTGGGCTGCTTCATTCAACGTCATCGGCCAACCTTCTCTCCAGGATGTCATTAAAAAAATAGCACTTTCACGATAATAGTTTTCAGGATTTTGTTGCCCGTAAAAAGTTATACGTGGTATCTTTTGTTTTATCACTCGATGTTTAAATTCGTCTAAATCCTTCCCTGAGCCGACAATATCAAAAGACCAATCATCATACTGAGAATCCTTACAAATTTCACGCCATATATCAATCGCTAAATGCACCCTTTTAGGAAACTCTGACATCCTACCGACAAATAACAATCTTTTCTTTTTATTATTCACGACATCTTCATCGGCAAAACAAGTAAAACTTGAAGCATTCGGAATTGCCATAAGACGTGTAGGATTATGGTATTCTGTTAGTGCGCACCACTCATTAAAAAATCGCTCTGACAACAGCACAAATCGGTCAGATTCATCATAGATTCGACGATAATTATTGGCGTTTTTACGCAAGGTATACCACTTAAACCATGCTCTGTACAAGGGAAATGTCAGAATTTTCATACTCCCTTTCAATTTAAGTTTAAGCCCCTTAACTCTTTTAAAATTCCGTATGCACCCTGAAAAAGTCAAATCCCATAATCGCCTTGGCGTATTATGATGAAAATACAGCACTTTGCAAGTATGAGATGATAATTGCGCAGCCTCATAAAAAATATTATTGGCCAGTGTGCCTTGATTAACAATCACATCTATGTGATAACGTTGTATTATAGGAACAACATCTTTCACAGTGAATCTCTGTGGCAATCTGAATGTTTTCTCATAATTATATCGCGGTATATCCATTGGATATCGTGTAGGATAATTATAAATATTATAGCACGTATATCCAAATTGCTTTTTCAAACCGTCAGCCACGAGTGCTGTAGTCCGTTGAATACCACCCATAGTTGGGCACGTTTCATCATAATGATAAAATAATATATTCATTTTAATGGTTTCTCTTTATTATTTTGAAAAATCTTTTCAAGAATTGTTTCAAGCCGGTCTGAAATATAACCAAGAGAACTCCTAAAACAATAGAATACAACGATACTTCAATTACAGCTTGACAAATTAAATTAATCCAAGATCCAGACAGCTCACATTTTACAGGTAGAAGCCAAACTATTATGGCCGACAAAAGGGCAATTACCAAATGCTTGCCATACATCACAAAATATCGTAATGGAGACACATGAAAACCCCTACGGAACAACATGTATGGCTTCCAAATATCTACTATGATTATCACGCTAATTAAAACTCCTGCAAGAATTCCATTTAATCCGAAAAAATAGCCCAACAATATGGACGCGCCTATATTGATTGAAGCTTCAGCTATTGGAGACCAAATATCCTGATACAGCCCATGTGCATTTATGAAATTATTTACCGAGGCACGATTAAGTCGTATAAATAATGTCAGAGACATTAATAATAACGATAACCTAGGCAATAAATAAGCCTCACCTATCCATACAGAAACGAACGGATTGCCCAATGCTATAAGGGAATATGTAATTATAGCACTTATGAAAAAACGGGTACTATATAGTTCGTGAAATACTTTCAATTCATTTGCAATACTCCCTTCAGCAACCAAATTACCGATACCGGCTCCTATACTGTTAAAGACGGCATTTACCAACCTCATTAGCCCATTTACAACAATCAAATAGTTCCCATATATGGCTACTAATGACAAACTTGCATAAGCATAAATAATCAACGGACTACTTTGAGACAAAGCAAACGCTCCAATTTGGTGTACAAACAATTGCTTTATTTTTGTCAGTATTATTGCGTATTTCAACTTTAGATCTGCATAAGTATGACCACTATGGCGCAAAAATGGCAGCGTTTTTTTCGTGACAATCCTTAGCGAAACTGATGCTATAATTGCAAATGCGACTTCCAAAAACAACCACCAGACATAAGGATTTTGCAATTGGCTTACTGCAACAATTTGCAATATCACCTTGACTACGTTCCACGAAGTGAACCCGAATTGGACTTTATAATCCATCTGGGAAGACACTAATACTATCTGTCTGTAGTTCACATAATATCCAAGTAATGCGCTGAATAAAAGCACGCAAAAGGACGCGTATGCATACCACAACGGCAATGTCATCTTTTCAAAAATCCATGGGAAGAAACACATCACGATTAACGCTCCACAGATTATGATTGAAGCAATGCGCTTATATAGATGTCCTTGAAGGGTTACAATTTCGTTGATTGTATCCTCATCCTTATCTTTTATCGGTTTATACAATGAAAATCCAACAGCTGTGCCAATCCCTAATTCTGACAGATTAAGGAATTGAAGAATATTAACCGCCGTAGTATTAAGGCCAAGAATTTCAGTACCGAGATAATCTAAAAAAATCTTTCTTGAATAAAATGACAACAAAAATTGCACTACAAAAAAAAGTAATGCAACGCTACTATTTTGAAGACTCTTTGCTGTGCGAGAGGAATTATTCATTCGCAAATATATAAGCCAGTGACGTCTATTGACAATGAATGTTCTATATAGGAATCAGTGGGTGTAGACGCAGGAGGGGCTGGATGGTTAGTCGTCGAGGTCAAAAGCGGAGGGGGTTACTATGGTGTCAAGGAAAGTGGAGGGGGATGAGATGCTGCCGGCTGCGGTGGGTAAGCCTGCAAGCGCTCGGAATCGGACAATCGCGCGGGGCAGGACGTCCTTATAGAGGTCCTTTAAATCGTCATGCACATGCCTGTTCACCTCATAATCACGTGCCACAGTCTGGCCAAGCACTTCCTTTTTATAGGGATATACCGGATAATGGTTTTGCTTTGTGGCATTGTTTGATGCCTGCATCGGCCGGAGATTGCGGAGGTCGTCGATGAGTTCCTGCGGCACTCCGAGGTCTTTGAGGGTACTTTCAGGATATGTGTGGTCAATCTCCCAACCGAGCGGCGAATGGTCGTTGGCGTATTCATCCCATTTTATCATGTCGCCGCATGGGTCAAGGCGGTAAATTGACGGATCTTTGTCGGGAATGGTTTCGGCTTTCTCCCAGATTGCCTTCTTCGCATAATCCGTCCATTGGCCTTGCGCATCTTTAAGCGCCGGAGAAGTGGAGTTTCCCATTTTTCGTTTGATGATCATGGTGAGAATTATAAATCGGTGTATTTCGTGTGCCGGAGGGAATCAGTCGCGGGCGAAGAGGTCGCGGGTGTAGACGCGGGAAGCGACGTCGGCGAGGTCGGGGGAGGTGCGGTTGGCCAGGATGGCGCGGCTGAGGCGCTTGAACTCGGCCAGGTCGTTGACCACGCGGGAGCCGAAGAAGGTGGAGCCGTCGGGGAGGGTGGGCTCGTAGATGATGACGGTGGCGCCCTTGGCCTTGATGCGCTTCATGACGCCCTGAATGGACGACTGGCGGAAGTTGTCGGAGTTCGACTTCATGGTGAGACGGTAGACGCCCACGGTGCATTCCTGCTCGGGGGCGGTGCCGAAGGCGCTGCGGGTGGTGTAGTCGTACCAGCCGGCCATGCGCAGCACGCGGTCGGCGATGAAGTCCTTGCGGGTGCGGTTGCTCTCGACGATGGCCGACATCATGTTCTGGGGCACGTCGGCATAGTTGGCCAGCAGCTGCTTGGTGTCCTTGGGGAGGCAGTAGCCGCCGTAGCCGAAGGAGGGGTTGTTGTAGTGGGTGCCGATGCGCGGGTCGAGGCCGATGCCCTCGATGATGGCGCGGGAGTCGAGGCCCTTGACCTCGGCGTAGGTGTCGAGCTCGTTAAAGTAGCTCACGCGCAGGGCCAGGTAGGTGTTGGCGAAGAGCTTCACGGCCTCGGCCTCCTTCATGCCCATGAACAGCGTGGGGATGTCCTTCTTCTCGGCCCCCTGCTGCAGCAGGGCGGCGAAGGTGTGTGCGGCCTCGGTGAGGGCCGGGATGTCGGCGATGGCGCGGATGGCGCGGTTCTCCTCCTCGAACCGCGGGTCGTCGATGAGCTTGGGCGAGCCGACGATGATGCGCGAGGGGTAGAGATTGTCGTACAGCGCCTTGCTCTCGCGCAGGAACTCTGGGGAGAAGAGCAGGTTGAGGCGCCCGACGCCCTGCGCGGCGTAGCGCAGGTAGAGCGAGCGGCAGTAGCCCACGGGGATGGTGGATTTTATGACCATCACGGCCGAGGGGTTGACCGAGAGCACAAGGTCGATGACCTCCTCGACGTGCGAGGTGTCGAAATAGTTCTTCTCCGGGTCGTAGTTGGTGGGGGCGGCAATGACCACGAAATCGGCGTCGCGGTAGGCCGCGGCACCGTCGAGCGTGGCAGTGAGGTCGAGCGGCTTTTCGGCCAGGTAACGCTCGATATATTCGTCCTGGATGGGCGACTGGCGCCGGTTGATCATATCCACCTTTTCGGGGATGACGTCAACGGCCGTCACGTGGTGGTGCTGGGCCAGCAGCGTGGCGATGCTCATCCCCACGTAGCCCGTCCCGGCCACCGCTATGTTGTATTTCTGTTTCATGAGTGATGTTTCCATTTAAGCGGATTATAGATTATAATATTCCTTGAACCATGCCACCGTGCGGTCGATACCCGTCTGAAGCTCCGTGCACGGTCTGAACCCTGTAGCCTCGGCCAATGCGGACGAATCGGCATAGGTCTGGTAGACATCGCCCGGCTGCATGGGGAGCATCTCTTTTTTTGCCTCCCGGCCGATGGCGCGTTCAATGCATGAGATGTAGTCCATGAGGCGTGTGGGCTGCTGATTGCCGATGTTGTAAACCCGGTAGGGGGCAGGGGAGGTGGCGGGATCGGGCGATGTGGCGTCCCATTCAGGATTCCCCTCGGGTATGACGTCAACGATGCGCACAACGCCTTCCACAATATCGTCGATATAGGTGAAATCGCGCAGCATATCGCCGTTGTTGAACACCTTTATGGCGCGGTCGTGGAGGATGGCATCCATGAACAGGAAGGGCGACATGTCGGGGCGTCCCCACGGCCCATAGACCGTGAAGAACCGCAACCCGGTGGTTGGCAGTCCGTAAAGCTTGGAATATGCGTGTGCCATGAGCTCGTTGCTCTTTTTGGTGGCTGCATACAGGCTTACGGGGTGGGCGATGCCGTCGTGCTCGGAGAACGGCACCTTGCCGTTCAGTCCGTAGACACTTGACGACGATGCATAGACCAGATGCTTCACATGGTTGTCGCGGCAACCCTCGAGCACATTGATGAATCCGTCGACGTTGCTTTCTATGTAGGCATGCGGATTGGTGATGGAATAGCGCACACCTGCCTGTGCCCCGAGATTGATCACCGCATCGAACCCGCCGTTGGCCATAAGCATCCGCATGGCCTGGGTATCCTCCAGATTCATGCGCACGAAGCTGAACTCCGGGAACACAGTTGATGGTGTGAACTTGTACCAAGCCACGTCCTCCTCCCTGATGCCCAGTTGTGCCAGACGGCCGAACTTAAGCGCCGGTGCATAATAGTCGTTTATATTGTCGAGACCCACCACCGAGTCGCCCCGGTCGAGCAGCCTCCGGCACACGGCCGACCCGATAAACCCGGCCGCCCCAGTAACAAGGATTTTCATCTTATTGACTAATTAATGTGTTATAGATATCGATATGAGTTTTTACCACGGTATCGATTGAAAATTCTTTTTCAGCTTTTTCCCGAGCGGCTTTTCCCATACGAATGCGTAGTGATTGATTTTCGATTAGCTGCCGCAGTTTTTCCGCAAGCATTACGGGGTTCCGGGGCTCAATGAGATAGCCGTTTACCCCGTTGGTCACCACATCTTTGCACCCCGTGGAATTGCATGTCACAATAGGTCGCCCTATGGCCGAAGCTTCGATGAGCGATTTTGGCACTCCCTCGCGATAGTAGGAGGGGAAGGCCATAATGTGGCTTGATTTCAAAAGATCGTGGATGTCGTTGCGCTCACCAAGCCATTGGAGATATTCACCGTCGCAGTGCGATGATAGATATTCAGCGGTAACGCCGGTCTTGTTGGGCGTGAGCCGTCCGCAAAGAATAAATTCAATCTTGCCGTCAAAATCCGGTTTAAGCTGTTCGGCAGCTTCAATCAAATCGCACACGCCCTTTTCGCGAACCATCCGTCCTGTAAAAATTATCCTGATTTTCCCGCTTTCCGGTTCTTCACAATAAGCATATTCCTTAAGGTCTATGCCTGATCCTTTTGTAAATGCAATCTGTTTAGGGGTTACAACCTTATTGGCGAGAAATATCGACATATCGTCGTTGTTTTGGAAAATCACCTTTACGCCCCGCCGATGATTGGAAAAACGCATCAGTGTCAGAATGCCGCGTGTCGTTGCTGAAATCTTACCACCGTTAAAAAGTCCGCCAAGCCCGCTTACGGCATTTACCACACCAGGCACTTTTAGTATACGTGCTGCGAGTCCACCCCAGAGGATATTTTTTAGACCGACATGGTGCACTATGTCCGGGCGTTCTTTCCGATACAGATTGTAAAGGAACCGGAAAGTTTTCCATTCCTCCCTTAGATTCATTCCAGTAGGATTTATGGGAAGGTCGATTACATCGAAGCCGAGTTGTCGGATTTCGGCGAATTTTCCTGTATCCTTGGCAACAATAGTCACCTGATATCCCTCTTCACGTGCCGCTATTGCCACAGGTTTGCGGTGTGATAGGAAGAAGCGGTCCTCATTGACCACCATTAACAGTTTTGGCATTATGATATAGTGCGGATTATTTTTGCAGGATTACCGGCTACGATACAGTTGTCCGGTACATCTTTGACCACAACAGAACCAGCTCCGACTACGACGTTATCACCGATTTTTACGCCACCTATTATGGTTACACATGCTCCCAATGAGACATTGTTACCAATAACAGGCCGTTTGCCGTTTTTGTCACCCAATGTGGTGAGGTGCCGGAAATTAAAATTGTCACCAATGCTTTCAGCGTTTAAAATAGTTGCGTATGGATGTGCGAGGATAACTGATCTCCCGATTTTAGTGGTTTTTGAAATAGTGAAATATTTGTCGCCAGGACGATACCAGCTGATCAATGCAGAAGCTATCGGACCGATGCGATGATAGAAAAGCGTGCGGAAATACCCATTCGTATTAAGCAAATAAATAAGTCCTATAATTCCCGATAAGTGTATCGGCAAGCATGAAAACATGCTTTTTATGTCAGATGATATTTTACCCCCCCCAATTGTTAAATAAATTAACACGTGAGGGATATATATTATAGATACAATAAGTGACAGTGTCAACTTGATGTAATCCCTGATTATGCGTTTGTAGATAGAGGTCATTGTTTAGTATATTACGATATTATTATATGCATCATAATATTGTTTGGCTGTTGATTCCATGCTGTATTTCTCGGCTCTGTTCAGGCATTTAGTAGAAGTGTCTGAATATAAAATATTGTCTGATATTAACTGAGTTATGTTTTTTGCAAGCTGTTGTTCGTCACCGGGACTAAACAAAATTCCGGCACCATCAACAACTTGCTTTAATCCATCTACAGAGGATGCAATCACAGGTTTACCTGCGGCCATGAATTCTACGGCAGTAAGTCCGAAGCCTTCCCAATGTGATGATTGTACTCCTATAGCTGAGCTTTTAATCAGTTCCGGAATGTCATTTCTGCTTCCGAGAAAAACGCACCGTTCAGCCACTCCTACTTCTTCGGCAAGTTTTTTTGCATCTTGAATCAGCTCCCCGTCTCCGGCAAAGGCCACGAATATGTCTGTATCCTCAATGAATTTTAAGGCTTTAATTAGAGTGGCCTGATCTTTTGCAGGAACAAACCTTGAAACCATCAGTATCGGTATGCCAGTTCTTCCAAATATATCCTTCGGATTTTTGGCCTCTGCTTTACGATATTTTCCCAAATCTACGCCGTTATAAATTGTTTGGAATTTAGATGTGGCACGAGGTTTGAGCCAATTGAACAAGGCCTTTTGAGTTTGTTCGCTGATTGAGATTATTTTGGAATACCTGCTGTAAACAAGTTGTTCCAGCGGGCGCAGATATTTTTTTGCTCGCCTTCGGTTATACGTACTATGTTCGGTATAAACTAATGGCGTTTTAATTCCAACTGATGCCAGTGCCGCCTGATAAAGTGCGGGAAAAAGATGCACATGCGCCACGTCGTAGTCCTTTAGAACATGACGTAGTTTAATCGGAAGTATTAATGATTTGGAATTTGTGCATTTAAGAGAGATGATATTGACACCGGCCTTAATCATTTCTTTCTCGAAAGTGGAGTCACAGTTGTAATATACAAGGACAGAAACATCATTGCCCTCTAATTTTTGGGTCAACGCCAAGTCATGCACCAATTTTTGTGCACCTCCAATTTCCAGCGACGAAATGATATGCAGAATTTTCATTTTACGCTATATATTTTAATGGAATTGCCTATTCATTATCCATGGTATAGGAATCGATATATGAACGGTTTGATGTCTTTTATGCTAAATGTGGAAAAAATATCGGTTTTAAAAAGATCCGTGAATACGGCAGCTGACAAACAATGTCTGAAATACATGAATTCATTCATGCCGTATATTTTATTCTGTGAGGGTGTCACATTTACCTTCTCATTATAGCAAGAATTTACCCAGATTGCAGGAAAATTAATACCAGCCTTTCGGTAGAAATATAATAAGCCATCAGTGCGTAGGTTGATTTCCATAAAATAGTTCTGGTTTTGTGCTGATGTAGACTGGTTGCACACACGTACAATATCAATGCTATAGCATCCATGGTAATCAATTGCATCAACATAGCTGATACAGGTGTTGCGTAGTTCGGAGATTGGGCTTAAAACCCCCATACAGTTGAGTCCCAAGTTATGAAGTTGGTTGCCGTGTTTAAATTTGTCAATCTCGCCGAATACATAATTTATGTTATTGATAGTTCTGACCCCAGATATTACCATTACGTGATTATTTGGGACAAATTGCTGTACAAGCACACGGTGGAGATTCTTTGAGAGATTTAGTAATCGTTCCCTAAGTTCTTTTTCCGTATAGCATAAGCGAAAATCGCTTTTGCTGCCACCGATACTCTCTTCCGGTTTGATTATACAAGGGTAGGGAATGCCCGACAAATCCGTTGCGGACAAATTGTCTAATGAAATGGCAACTGATTTGGGGATGTCAAATCCGGCCTTTTCGGCGTGCTCCAGCTGGATGTTTTTATCCATTTCATGTACGAGTAGACCTTGGGTATTCCCCACTGACGGCAGTATGAAATGCTTGGATAAAGCATCGTAATGTCGGTCTAAAAAAGCTGCGAGAGAGTCGCAGGTGGCCAATATGGGTATGCGCGTCCCGGAGTTTGCATATTTGTTGATTATATAAGATGCATCAGGATGTTGCAAAACTTCCCCGTTGTAGATGTGCTTACTTTTCAAGACAAAACTTTTGGGTTTGTCAGAAATGATAATTGCTGACACCTGAATCTTTGCCTCTCCGAGCGAACGAACCACATTCAGGGTGTTATAATGGTCGTTGCCCAATACGATGCAAACTTTATTATTCTTCATTGTGATTAAGCTCAGTCTTTTTTTATCTGACAATGGAACGTTTAGCAGAAAATGCCAGTTCCAGCAGACGTCCGAATAATGATTTTTTGAGTGCAGGCGTTACGTTCAGCAGCCGGTCATAATTCATCATGTGTTGACGGTTGGCTTGAATGAATTGTGAGAAAGCACTGATGTCGTCCGTGGTCATGTTATTGGGATGTAGGCAGAATGTCCAGTATCCGGGCATCATGATTTTTCGGCAACGTCCCATCTGTTGTGGCAATATAGTGATACCGTTGTAACGGTATGGACGATAATCAACGGTATCGCTGACGTGGCGGATGGGGGTGGCCTTTTTCAGGGCTTCCACGGTCGTATTGTCGAACGTGTGGCTTGGCGCAAAAAACACCTTGGGATGCAACCCTTGCTCTGTGAGGATAGTGTATCCTTCCTGTAGTTTTTCAGCTTGTGCGGTGTAAGGCAACCCGGCGAATTCCGAACGGTTGTGAACAGGATTTATGCCCCCGCATTCTGTAGCGTAACAATGATCGTAACCGTGCAGGGCGATTACATGTCCGTGCAGCTCCAGTTCCCTCATCCGTTGCCAGAAACAAGTGTCAGGGGCACATGGCATTGTCACAGCATCCGCATTATTCGGAATAATTCCGATCAGAGCCTTGACATCATGTTTGGTCAAGACTGAAAAAACTGCTTCCCATTTTGTGTTGTCCATGGCCGGGCATGCATCATCCAGGCGTATAAGATAATTAGTCGTCACAGTTTGCCAGAGTTAAAAATAAATCTTTCGCTTTGAGTCTGAATTTTTCAGGGGTTAACAGTGTGGCGGCATAACTGCGTGCTCCTTTGGAAAGCGTGTCACGCAGTGCTCTGTTTTCAACTATGCGCTCCACAGCATCGGCAAACTGCATAGAATCCTTGTTTGGCACAAGAATGCCATTGTCGCCGGTGTGCACGGTAAACGGCATTGCTGAGTTGTTGAAACATACCACCGGCAATCCGCATGCCATCGCTTCACAAAGCACCATTCCATAACCTTCCAGCATCGACGGGAACACAAATACATCGGCTGCCGACAAAATTTGCTTCTTTTCATCCATATCGATAAAGCCGGTGAAACGCACCTTTATGTCGGCGTCTTCTATCATTCTGTCCAAGGTGGTTTTGTATCCGGCATCGATGGTTTTGCCGATAATGGTCAGTGAATAATCGTAGCCTCGTTTTTTGAGCTCCGTGAGCGCTTCGATAAGATAAACCAACCCCTTGCGCGGCTCCACAGTGCCCACATAGACCAACGCGCCTTTTTGCGGGCTGGCATTCAATGTCTCATCCGTGGTAAACGGAATCGGCAGACATATAGCCTTTTTCCGGGGAAAGTGTTGTTGACACAATGAGAGGATGTAAGGCGACGGTGTCAGAATGACATGGGCTGATTTCAGGAATGTGTGCTCCCAAAAGCGATACAAATAATGTTTAAATCCTTTAAACTCATTGTTCATGAAATGATGATGTATGGCCACAGTCTTTTTCCGCGTCGTGAGTCGTAACGCCCATAATAATAGTAGAAAATATGGCGCACAAACACTGTTAAACACAATGAGGTTGTAACCTTTCATGTGACGCAGCAAGCGGAGATGCGCCAACGGGTAAAACAATTTGAGCACCCGAGACATTCCGGCATCGGCCGACTGGCGGTCAATCTCCACACCATCCTCCTTGAGCCATCTGTACAGGTTATCTTCATAGACATGTCCACCTGTAACCACTTTGCCCCATCGGTTATATTGTATCAATATCTTTGGCATATGCAGGCGATTTCAATCTGTTATTATGCGGATAAAGATTTAAGCCTCAGAGTAAATTTCTTTGAAAAAATCGCTCGCAGCAGATTTTCATATTTATGACTTCCGGTGATGGTTTTTACCGGGAGAGGATAAGTATAATGTATATTAGGAGAATGCAACATTTCGTTTATGATGAGAGGATGACTTTAAGCGATCGATGAATGAATTTATTGCATTAGAGTTTTTTCGATTATTCAAATTAGTAGGCGTTTGTCATTAGTATTGTAGTCCTATTATATGCTTTTTGATAATCCACATTATTCCATAAAATGTTTTCATATTTGTAGAACGGGTCGGCATGGGATGCATAAATTTTTAATAATAACAGAAGCGAAATAGAAATATTAATTACTTGACGCCATCTGTAATGTAAATATATTACGCCTGGATAAAGAATCCAATATGAAAACGAGAATAAGGCAGGTATACGTTGCACAAACACTGGAATTTCATAAAACAGCAAGAAGCTTGAATAAAATATTAAGTAACAATTGTAGAATACATTATAATACGAATGCTTTTGAGTCAATCTCTTTCTGAAAACAGTAAATATAATTATTGCAAATGTTCGCTCAATGAATCCGATAGAGAATGTTTTAGCTTCTGAAGAGGCAGCGTAGTTCATAAGTTTCTCATAGCCATTCAGGAGTTGCATAAATGAAATGTTATTGATTATATCGCTGATGACACTTATGTGACATAAATATATTATATTTGTAAAAACGATGATGCACCATACTATAATTTGATTGATTTTAATTGTTAAAATAAAGTATAATGGTATATATATTACAGCAGAATTATGAAAAGATAAACCTATTAAATTTAGAAATAAATACGGTAAGAATTGTCGTTTTGTCAGATAATGGAAAGAAAGTAAGAACATCTCAATGGCTTTGATGTTTCGATAAAGATTGAATTCAATTAGGATGCCTTGAAATGCCATCATGCAGATTAATGGAAGAACAAGTGAAGGGCTATAGTTCTTAAAGATATATCGGAACACGACTAAATCGATGAGAGTATTGATAAATACCCATCCAAAATAATTGAATCCTATCGTTTTAATTATTGAGGTGTACAGTGCAAACCCTGGCTCAACCCGTACAAAATTAGATAAATCTAATTTTGAAAGCGGGGGAATATTATTATAGAGGTCATAATAGTTAATGAAATCCGTTAGTACAAATCCACGTAATCCTATAAAAATCAGCATCAACAAATATGCACAATTGATTGATTTACGTGGTGATAATCCTTTTATTCTGCCGCATTCTCCGATATAAAAGAATGTTAGCAGTCCTGCCACTATGATGTATGGATACGCGTATGTCACCAGTCAATTAATTAAGTTGTGATTACTTGCCAGTTGAGAGTAGGGTTGTGATTACTTGTGATAAATGTATAGTAATTTAGTTGCTAATCGCTTTTTTGATAGCCTCCAAATAAGAATAAGAATTCCGTTCATCTGGTTCAAGATAGGCTCCTTCACTCCATTCATTCCAAGCAGTTAGAAATATTAGCTCTTTGCCCTGCTTTTTGCTGATATATAGAAGGTTTGAGAGATATTTCTCGAATTTTTCAGGAGCGCGATTAATTACGATTCTTGATCTTTTTTTGCCTCGTCTTGGAGTATCATCATATCCAACAAAGGCTCCATGGAAAAAGTTGGATTCAGAATGTTTGGCGGCATTTTCCAGTACATCTTTCCAAGTCTTGTCGTAATCGTAATAGTAAATCTCTTTCTCTATTTTAAGTCTGCGTATTATGGCATTTTTGATTCTAGTCCAAAAGTTGATATTTCCCCAAGCAGAAAAGTGCGGTTCATAGTTATATAGATATATTCCTTTGGGGTAGCGTGTAAATAACTTATATTTAAATATGAAAAAAATGCCGTTGTAACCGTCTCTTTTTGCTAATAAATCCAAGTATTTACACATCTTATCAATATCTTCATTATAATTGATAATTGCGAACACTGGCTTGTTGTTGATTTTTAAATAATTTTTAGAATTAAAATGCGATTTGAGATAGTTATAGTGTTTTTTCCAATTTTTCTCTTCTCCAATAATATATGGCACAAGAACTTTTGGTCCCGCCTTTTTTATTTGTGCATCTGCCAATGGTGACCAATCATTTCCACTAACGTTACTCCAACTTCTCACCCAGCTGCAATTATCCCATGTGAAAAAATATTTTGTTTTAATAGAGTCGCTGTCTCTCATTATTTCTGCTGGTTTGGTTAGAAGATTAGTATCATCATTAAACCAATAATGGTAGACTCCAAAACCATATATTCCATATTTATATGCTAATCTACATTGCCATTCGACAGACTCTTTTTGTGACAAATCATAGTAGTATTTATTAAGCGGTACATTTGGCTGTAAATGTCCTTCAAAAAGAGATTGTGCGTTTCTTACAGTCTGCCAGTCAGTGAAGCCTTTGCCCCAAAATCTGTCATTTTCAGGAATGATATGAAATTGAGGAAGATACATTGCTATGATTTTTGGTGTGGTCATATGTCAATTCGTTTTTATAACATGTATGGGGTTACCTGCAACAACAGTATAGGGTGCAACGTCTTTAGTTACTACAGAATTTGCGGCTATGACAGCTCCATCGCCGATGGTAACACCGGGAAGAATCGTGGCCTTGTCGCCAATCCAGACGTCGTTTCCGATAATCACAGGCCCTTTTGAATACAACGAGCGCTCAGTTGGCGGAATTTTTAATGATTCAAGATTTGTTGTACCATGACTGTTATCGGTAATAGTGACCCACCGACCTGTGAGCACGTTGTTGCCGAGTGTGATGTTGTTTATTGTTGTTATATGTATGAAATCACCGAAATTACATTTTTCGCCAATATTAAGTCGTGGGGCGAAGTGTTCTCCTTGATATTCTGCCCATACTGTTAGGACTGCCATGCGACCGAATGTTGATTTTGCTCCTATATTCATACATTCGGGATGTAATATTCTTGAGATATTTGGTGAGAACGTAAGACTTTTAAATCCATATATTTTACAAATCCATGCAGAATAGATATAGATATATAGAGGCCTTAGTTTTTTTAACCATCCCAATAATGCTGCTGCGACTGAGATTGTGAACTGGATGCAGCTTTTAACTATTCGTTTTAGCATCAACATATCTGTTGTTATCGAATAATCCGCGTAATTGTCATTCTTTAAAAGCCGAGTTTCCTGAGTATAGTTGTGGCGCATTCTTTTATAAGATAATACCATGCATGTGGCATACCACCATAATAATTCAGGATAATTCGAAAGGCACCATCTTTTTTAAAATTTCCATTATTTTGGAATATAAAATCCTGTATGATACGATTTACAATCAGCCCTTTGAATATTTTAATTTTTTCTTGAGCATATATCTTTTTGAAATCAGGATAAAAATTCATCTGTTCTTTCCATATGCCAAGGTAATTGATAATAAATACCTCGTAAAGATTATAACCGCCATTGTTCTTAGCATCTTTCCCTCCATCAAGTATCGGATAATCTATCAATTCATTTTTGGGACTACTGTTGGCAGCTGTCATATATAATGGTACTTGAGAAAATAAAGTACCGGAATATTTTTCAAACTCAAAATTTCGGATGAATTTTGAATTGACAATGTTGCCGGAAATAAATGTTATCCAAAAGCTGACATCACAAAGAAACTTTTCTGCATTGGAATATTCGATGATTCCGTTGGAATGATTGCCTGTTTTTAAGTGAACGAGTCCTATGGATTGGTCGCCAAGTCGCTCCATAATGAGTTTTAATGCTCCGCCCATAAGATAATCATCATCTCCGAGCAGCCATATGAAATTGCCAGTTGCATTTTTGAAACAATTGACAAAATTTCCATCCATACCAAGATTTTTCTCATTGCGAAAATATCTAATTTTCGCACCGGCTTGAATGTGCTTTTTTACAATGTCAGGTGTATTGTCGGTAGAGTGATTATCGGAAACAAGAAGTTCGATTGTTCCTTCCAGGCCTTCATCATTGATCTGAGATGAAATTTGTTTTATGCATTCGTCAAGGAATAGCGCCCGATTATATGTTGGGATGCAGATGGATAATAGAGGCTTATTGTCCATGATAGAGTCTGCGTTTAGATTGAAAGATGTAAAAACTAATAGGAAGACTTATGAAAAATACCACCATGGTGTAGCCGTCAACAACGCCATCCAACCCGAAGAATTTGGCGCCAAGGATGGTTGATATTGCACAGCAGATGCCGACAATGACGGCCTGAATCAGGAACGGCTCTTTTTTATGACATCGCAGATAGGTGGCCCATATGTTGATGATATTGTTAATGAAGATGGTGCTTCCAAGAAGAATGGCAAGTGTCAGGGATATAAATCGAGCCGCCAGCCCAATATGCATGATGTCAAGCGCATAAAGGAATCCCCAAAATATACACAGGCAAATAAAGCAGACTAATGAGGATTGACGCAGTGTGGAAGAAACCGATGCATCCAGCACGGGATAATCTTTTAACGATATATATTTTGACCACATCGGCACTTTGGTGCTTGTCCAACTCAGAACTAAAGAGAAAATGCCATTTAGAGCAGTGAGTGTCATTCCCATCTGTCCTGCTACAGAAGCTCCGCAATAAGCGAACAAAACCGGATTGAAGAGTTGGAAGATGAAGTAACCGCTCATCCAACTTAATGCAATTCTCCATTGATATGGAAATATTTCTTTGCGATAAGAGATGCATTCTTCCTTAGGTTGATGCCATATGCCGGTGATAAGATGCCGGTGAATTCGTAAAACAAAATAAATGCTTATAGCCAAGGATGATATGGTTCTTATAGCGGGAGCGTACAGCCCTGCTCCGCCAATAAGTGCTGTCCAGCCACAAATCAGGGATAGAGACGTGGCTATAAATCTCATTTTTGCAATGGATTTCACTTGCCCCATTCCCTCTATGAAGGCTATTATAGGACTAATCATCAGATTTATAGCGGTAAACAAGCAAAGCATTATCCAGGGAGATTCCCATGAAATATCAGCGTTTTGCGAGTTGTGTCTAAAAAAGAGTATCCCACCGATTGCAACAGCGATAAAAAAGAGTATGCTGATAACGCCATACCAGCGGATAAATAAATTGAATAATGAACTGAGCCGGGATAAATTATACTGCGGACCCTCTAACTGCTTATTGTCGTTGACCTTGATTTTCGCGGCTTCATAGGCTACATATTGCACTATGATGCCACCAAGACCAAGCTCGAAAAATATCTGCAGAGCCAGAATGCTGCCGAACGTATAGTAATAACCTTGCTCAACTTTTGAGAGGCTTAACGCTATGATAAAGATGGTCAAAAAGCCACCGGCGGCAGTGATAATTCGCGCCAAGGATGAATAGGCAATAGCTCCGTCAATGCCGAATATCCGAAGTGCTTTTAAAAAGGTCTCTTTCATTACTCGATGGTTGGCTGGGCAAGCGCAGATTTGCCTAAAAACTTTTGCGTTTTAACATCCCGTAAGAATCAGGATTAATCCTCAAAAACAAGGTGCCGTATTTATTGGGCGAGATAATCTTTGATATTATCCTCTAATTTCGAGGTGTCTTTGTAGCCGATTGCGTTGAAAAGTCTGGATCCGTCGAGTGCAAGATACTTCATTCCCGTATCGGCTCTTTGGCTTGTACCAAAGCAATCGGAAGGTATTTCCTTTCCTAAAGTCTTGAAGATGAGTGTCACGATTTCTCTGACGGACATTGTCTCATTTCCTTCTATATTGTATATACCGTCGGGTAAACACTTATGGTATGCCAGGGCAAGAATCTTTGGGATTTCCGTTACCGGGATATATTGGCGGCATTGTTCCCCGGAGGTGAAATGGAGTGCTTCTCCGCTCTGAATGCCGTGGATAGTGTATGGAATAAGGCGCATGGGGTTTTCATCCGGACCATATATCGTAGGGATAATAAAGTGCCAGTGTGTAAACTGCCGTGGATATGATTGCACAAATCGGGTGAGCAATCGTTTGGAGACTGCATAGTCGTTTGGTACATCACAAACAGAGTTGCAGAGTTCTTCCTCGGTGATTTTTTTTCTGCCCGGAACATTCCCGGTTTCAAAATATGAACCAAACGATACGAATATACCCTTAAAACCGCGAAGCCGCAACGTATCGCAGATTTTTATGGGGACGTTGACATTCAGATCATATATCAATTGTGCGGATTCGTGCAAATTGCTCTGTATGCCGGCTCCGAATGCATTGATTATTATGTCAGAAGACAGGATTTTGTCATAATCAATTTCCCCGTTTACCAAATCGACTTTGTGAAAATTGTCATACCGGTGGCCATGCGGTTCCTCAAGGCCATACATGTCCAGTTCATAATTATGGCTGTTGCAGTATTTGGCAATGGTCTTTGACAGGAATCCATTTGTGCCTATGATTGAGACTTTCATTTTGTAATCTTATTTAAATCATCATGCTCGGCGCAATATTCTGCGATCTGCTGTCGGCACAGTTCATATGGGTCAACGTTGCGATATTGTCTGTACCAATCAACAGTCATGCCGACCGTGCGGTCAATGCCCATTACCGGTTCCCAGCCGAGGCGGAATTTGGCCTTGGAGATATCAAGCATAAGAAGCTTCGCTTCGTGTAGTGCGTTTGGGTCGGAGAGGTCGCGGAGTGAGCCTGAGCCATAGTGCTTGATGACTTTTGTGGCAACCTCCCACACGGTTGAGATTGATTCGGCTCTCGGACCGAAATTCCAACCTTCACAATATTCCGTAGGAGATTCCCACATTTTTTTTGCCAGAAGCATGTAGCCGCCGAGAGGCTCAAGAACATGTTGCCATGGACGGATAGCCTTGGGGCTGCGTATGTCAATGTTTTTTCCATCTTCCAGTGCGCGGATGCAGTCAGGAATTATTCGGTCGAGAGCCCAATCACCCCCTCCGATTACGTTGCCGGCGCGAACACTGGCAATCGATTTGCCGTGACGTTCGTAATCCTTCGGGTTAAAGAAACTTCGCCGCCACGATGCAATGGCTATCTCGGCTGCGCCCTTTGATGAAGAATACGGGTCATATCCCCCCATTGGTTCATTCTCGCGGTAGCCCCAAATCTGCTCTTTATTTTCGTAACATTTGTCGGTGGTTATCATTACGCCCACTTTGACGCTCTGTGTGCAACGAATGGCCTCAAGGATGTTGATTGTACCCATCACATTGGTCTGGTAGGTCTCAACTGGTATGTCGTAACTGAGCCGGACAAGTGGCTGTGCCGCAAGATGGAACACTATTTCAGGCTGATACTCTTCGAATATCTCCTTAATCCTTGCTCCGTCGCGTATATCGGCACGTATGTCGGCCGCTATTTTCCCTCCGATACCTGACAGTACATAATTGTCACGTTCAGTCAGCGGGTCGAGACCGAGACCGATTACTTCGGCACCCAGTTCATGGAGCCAGATTGAGAGCCATGAGCCTTTGAAGCCGGTGTGCCCTGTGACGAGCACTCGCTTACCATTGAAAAAGTTGTCAAAAATATCCAGAGTCATAAATATTCAATCGTCTATGTGGTAGGCTATCGTATCCGACGGGTCGTATAGTTGGTCGGTGTATGCAAGCAAAATGAAATTGTTGTCTCCTAAATTATCAATCTGATGCGCTACATTATGAGGAATAAAGACTGTAATTGCTGCCTCCAAGGACAGCTCAATGTCTTTTCGTTCCCCGGTCTCTATGTCGTTTAGCTTTAACAGAGCCTTACCCTCGATAAGGGTAAACCATTCATTTGCTATTGGATGGTAGTGCCCTCCCTTTGATTGCCCCGGAGTACCCATTGTAAGATACACTTCACCGGTATAAGAGGGTAAATTGTCTTCCTTTCCCGTTATTGCTTTGAGAAACCAACCGCGGCTGTCGCTGATAAGCTTTCTCGGGATTATTCTGACATTTTCGATATTGCTCATAATGAGTGTTGAAAATCGTTATATGACTACAACCCTTTAGGTACCTCGCGTTCCCACCGCTTCCATGGGGCGGCATTGGCAGTGAGGAGCTTCTCCAACATCCCTTTTTCCCTGATATTGTCCATACATTGCCAGAATCCTTCGTGGATGTACGACATCAATTCCCCCTGGTGGGCCAGAGTTTCAAGCGGTTTCCGTTCAAACACGCAATCATCTCCATCAATGTAATCGAATATTGCCGGTTCGAGCACCATATAACCGGCGTTGATTGGTGCGCCATCGCTGATGTTTTTTTCACGGAATGACTTGACGGCGTTGTCGCCACCGATATTGAGCACGCCTTTGTCCTGTGCGATTTTTACAGCCGTAAGTGTGGCTATTTTGCCATGGCTTTTGTGGAATTCAAGCAGCTTGTTTATATCAACATCGCATACACCGTCGCCATACGTCATGAAAAAAGGTTCATCGCCCACATACCGTTGTATGCGTTTGATGCGGCCTCCTGTCATGGTGTTATATCCGGTATCTACCACTGTCACTTTCCATGGTTCGCAGTTGCTGCAATGCACCGTCATCTCGTTCTTGTTGTCACGGTAGTCAAACGTTACATCGGAGTTGTGCAAAAAATAATTGGCGAACCATTCTTTGATGTATTCCTGACGGTATCCGGCACAGATAATAAACTCGGTATGACCGAAATGGGCATATTCTTTCATAATATGCCACAAAATCGGCATGCCACCGATTTCAATCATCGGCTTTGGCTTGAATTGGGATTCTTCAGAGATTCGCGATCCGAATCCTCCGGCAAGAAGCACTACTTTCATTATGTATGGGGTGTATGATAAATCAGGTGGATTAGTTCGTTATAAGGCATGTTGTCAGAGGTTTATAGTTTTGATTAAACTTAAACCGATGATGACAATGTGTGATGGCGACGATAATGCCCAAAAACCGGAGTTAGGGGAGGGGGGTGAGGGAGTGGGGGGAGAGGCGGGTGGTGAAGGTGCCGAAGTTGAAGCCGGCGACGGTGAGGGTGATGGTGCACTCGCTATCGATGAGGGTGCATTCGTCGTGGGCAGGGGTGTAATCCGTGGTAGGGAGGCCCGTGGGGGCGATTTGGGTAGGGCGGATGCGGGCGACGGTGCCGGTGAGGCCGGCGAGGGGGCCGGAGGTGATGAGCATGCGCTGGCCGGGATGTATGGCGGGTGCGTCGGGGTCGGCTACGGGGCGCAGATCGGGGGTGAACAGCCCTATGGTGTGCTGGAAGCGGCGCATGTCGGCGTCGGGGATGGTGGCGTAGGGGGCTGTTGGCGATGGGGCGGTGCGGTAGCACCATGCGAGGTCGCCGATGTTGCGGAACAGGGGGGTGACGGCCGTGGGGCGTGTGCGGAAAAAGAGGATGTCGGGGAGCACGGGGCGGCTGGCGTGCATTATTTTGCGCCCGATGCGACGGGCAATTTCTTCATGGGGATAGTAGATGGTGCCGAGCAGGGCTGCGCCGTCGGCGGTGGCGGCCACGCGGTCGGTGACGATCCGGAGGGTTTTATGTGGACGGAGGCGCATGGCGAACCATCGCGGGGTGTCACTGTCGGTGGCTTCGGGCGCCGGGGGTGTCGGGTCGGGGAGATTGAAGGCCTGTGCAAGCTGCGCGGCCGGGTTGCCGCCGGGTGTGAGCGAGCGGATGTGCTGTTTGAGGGCGGTAGGGGCGGGCAGAGGGGGGAGGAGGCCCTGACGGGTGGCCTTGTTGTGGAGTGTGGTGTAGGTGGAGAGGTAGTAGAGTGTGGTGTTGGGGGTGGCTCCGTGGAGCAGCATGGCTATGGCCCAGTGGGTGAGATGGTTCGGGTCGGCAGCGATGTCGTTGAGGGAGAGGTGGTGGGCCTGGAGGTAGCGGGCCATTGAGGCGAGTGTCTGGCTGTAGGCCCGTCGGGTGGACGGCGGTGCGGCCTGGAGTGTGCCCTGAAAGAATTGCCACGCGGCTTTGGGCTGCAATGCAGTGGCGTATGTGTCGGCGTGGGTTGATGTCATGCCGTTTCTAATAAACGGTGAGGGCGGCGCATATTCTCTCTTCCCTCATGCTCTCCTGTGGGGAGTGCGCGAGGTGATGCTGAGGGGAGGCATTCCGGTGCCGTGCAGGCGCGTTGGCGGTTGCATTGCATCGGCACAAAGTTAATGCATTTTACCGAATTTGGCAAAATTACGGTAAAATGCATTATTATAAATTTATAATGTGTGGGGGACGCTGAATCAGCGGTTGCCGTACATGTCTTCGTAGTAGGTCTGGTAGGCGCCGGAGGTGATGTGGTCGGTCCAGTCCTGATGGTCAAGATACCACTGCACGGTTTTCTCGATGCCCTCCTCGAACTGCAGTGATGGCTCCCAGCCGAGTTCACGCTGGAGCTTGCGGGAGTCGATGGCGTAGCGCATGTCGTGTCCGGGGCGGTCGGTCACATAGGTGATGAGGTGGTCGGAGTATCCTTCGGGGTTGCCCAGCAGACGGTCGACGGTGCGGATTATCACTTTGATGAGGTCGATGTTTTTCCATTCGTTGAAGCCGCCGATGTTGTAGGTGTCGGCCACTTTGCCCTTGTGGAAAATGAGGTCGATGGCGCGTGCGTGGTCTTCGACGAAGAGCCAGTCGCGCACGTTTTCGCCCTTGCCGTAGACGGGCAGCGGTTTGCCGTGGCGGATGTTGTTGATGAACAGCGGGATGAGCTTTTCAGGGAACTGGTAGGGCCCATAGTTGTTCGAGCAGTTGGTCACCAGTGTGGGCATGCCGTAGGTGTCGTGGTAGGCGCGTACAAAGTGATCGGACGATGCTTTCGATGCGCTGTAGGGCGAGTGGGGCGAATAGGCTGTGGTCTCCAGGAAATACTCCTTGCCGAATGCCAGATGATGGCCTTCGGAGGATGCCACGGTGGAGAATGGCGACTCGATGCCTTCGGGGTGTGTGAGTTCAAGCGCTCCGTAGACTTCGTCGGTTGAGATGTGGTAGAAGAGCTTGCCTTCGTATTTCTCGGGAAGCGATTCCCAGTATTCCTTGGCGGCCTGAAGCAGAGCCAGTGTGCCCATCACGTTGGTGCGTGCGAAAGTGAAGGGGTCCTTGATCGAACGGTCCACATGGCTTTCAGCCGCGAGGTGGATGATGCCGTTGATGTCGTACTCGCGGATGATGCGGCGCATCTCTTCGAGGTCGGCGATGTCGGCTTTTACGAAAGTGTAGTTGGGCTTGTCCTCTATGTCCTTGAGGGTGGCGAGATTGCCCGCATATGTGAGCTTGTCGAGGTTCACGATATGGTAGTCGGGATATTTGTTGACAAACAGGCGGACCACATGTGAGCCGATGAATCCGGCTCCGCCGGTTATGAGGATGTTGCGTTTCATGTGTAAATGTATGGGTGCGTTTTGGGGATTGAACTATGGTAAATACGCCTGAACGGGTCTTATTGTTCGCCGAAAGTGAACGGGGAGTCGAAATCGCACAGCAGCGGGTGTGCCGTGTCCTTGGGGCTCAGGATGCTGCCTGCGGGGTCAAGCTGCCAGTCGATGCCGAGCGACGGGTCGGCAATTGAGATGCCGCCGTCGGCCTGAGGGGCATAATAGTTGTCACATTTGTACTGGAACACGGCCGTGGGGCTAAGCACCGCGAAACCGTGGGCGAAGCCGCGCGGAATGAAGAACTGACGGTGATTCTCGGCCGACAGCTCCACAGCCACATGGCGGCCGTAGGTGGGTGAACCCTTGCGGATGTCAACTGCAACGTCGAGCACACGCCCCACCACGCAGCGCACAAGCTTTGCCTGTGCGAAGGGTGGGCGCTGGAAATGCAGTCCGCGCATCACCCCGCGGGTGGACATGGATTCATTGTCCTGAACAAAATTAATGTCGCGGCCGATGGCCTCGCAGAACGCGCGGTGGTTGTAGCTTTCGAAAAAATATCCGCGCTGGTCGTTGAATATGCGTGGCTCGAGGATGAGCACGCCGTCAATATCGGTTTTGATTACTTCCATGAAAGTAAGTTGGTCAACAAATAAATAGCTTCGCGTATCGATTGGCACAACCGCGTGCGCGTGGTTGTGGCCGATGGTTTAATCAAGATTCTTCATCCCCGTGCGCTCCACTTCGTCCACCACCTTGAGCAGATACTGGCCGTACTGGTTCTTGAGCATAGGCTGGGCGATGCGGCGCATGTCGTCGGCCGAAATCCATCCCTGACGGTAAGCTATACCTTCGAGACATGCTATTTTCAGGCCCTGACGTTTTTCGAGCACCTCCACATAGATCGATGCGTCGGCAAGTGAATCGTGCGTGCCCGTGTCGAGCCATGCGAAACCGCGGGGCAGTGTTTTCACACGCAGCTGCCCGTCGTTGAGGAATTCCTGGTTTACGGTAGTGATTTCCAGCTCGCCGCGGGCCGAAGGCTTGATGTGGGCGGCCACATCTACCACCTTGTTGGGGTAGAAATACAACCCTACAACGGCGTAGTTGCTCTTGGGGTGTTCGGGCTTTTCCTCAATGGAGAGGCAACGGCCCTGCTCGTCGAATTCGGCCACGCCGTAGCGCTGCGGGTCGTCAACCCAGTAACCGAACACGGTGGCGTTGCCGGCCGTCTCGGCCTCATGCACAGCCTCGCTGAGCAGTCCGGAGAACCCGGCGCCATGGAAAATGTTGTCGCCCAGCACGAGGCACACCGAATCGTCGCCGATAAACTCCTTGCCGATGATGAAAGCCTGCGCAAGACCGTCGGGGCTGGGTTGCTCGGCATATGAGAACCGCACACCATAATCCGAGCCGTCGCCGAGCAGACGTTTGAACCCGGGGAGGTCCTGGGGGGTGGAGATTATGAGAATGTCCCTGATTCCGGCGAGCATCAATGTTGAGATGGGATAGTACACCATCGGTTTGTCGTAGATGGGCAGCATCTGCTTGCTCACACCTTTGGTAATGGGATACAGGCGTGTGCCCGAACCGCCGGCCAAAACAATTCCTTTCATGTGTGGTCTAAAAATAAAGTTTTTTTCTGAAATGCCTCAAAGTTAAGATTTTTGGCCAAACTGTGCAAATTTCGTTGCGCCATGGCCCGTCTTCGCAGCCATTCCCAACCCGGGCAATGGAGTAAAATACAGGCGCGAAACTTCGGAAGTCCGACGTCTCGCGCCTGAATTTATTGTTGCATAGCCCCGAAATTTTGCGGTTTTACAACTTCCTCACTCGTAATTAGTTGTAACCCTTGTTCTGGACGTAGAGTCCGGGGACGTAGTAGAGCTGGTTGTAGGGGATGGGGTAGAACTCGTTTTTCCCCGGCGTGTAGTGTGCATCCTGATAATACTGGCCGAAGCGTGTCCCGTTGTAGGATGCGTTCTTTTCCGATTCGAAATATGCGTTGAGCACTGTGGAGGCTATGCCCCAGCGGCGCAGGTCGAAGTAGCGGCTGCTCTCCATCGCCATCTCCAGGCGGCGCTCCCAGCGGAGACATTTGCGGGCGGTCTCCTTGTCGGCGAAGTAGGTGGCGGGATATTCGGCAATCTCGCAGAAGTCCTTGGCATAGCCGATGTGCTTGTCGATGGAGTTGGCGGCGCGGCGGCGTATGTCGTTGATTATATCACGGGCTTCCGTGAGTTCGCCCAGCTCGATGAGCGCTTCGGCACGCATCAGCATCACGTCGGTGTAGCGGAACACATAGTCGTTCATGGCGAAAGCCTGCCATGAGCCTTCGAAAGTCTCGCCGCCACTGCGCTGGGGCACATCCTTCAGCGATGTGTAGTAGCCGTAGGTGTTGGGCGTGCGGGAGTTTTCGGTAGTCATCATGTACTCGCTCTCATATTTGTAGGGGAAGGTGGGCATACCCACGGTGTGGAACAGGCGCGGATCCCATTTCTGGGCGGAGGGAGTGCCGTTTACGGGGTAATCGTTGGAGGCGTTGTAGGAATCGAACATCGGCAGGCCGTTCTGAGTCTTGAATGCATTGACCAGATTCTGCGAGGGTTTGTGGAAATCCCATCCGCACGACCACATGCCCCAGCATCCGTTGAGCGTGTTCGACCAGTTGGCACGGCCGAAGCGGGTGTGATCCTCGGTGTACTGAGAGGTCTGCACCGCGAACACCGATTCCTTGCTGTTCTTGTATTCAGGCAGGAATATATCGCCGAAATCCTCAAGATAATCGTAGCGCGATTTTTTTACCACCTCGGTGTATTCCACCACCTTGCGCATATATTCCTCGTTGATGAAGCCCACGCCGTCGGTGGCCTCGTAACCGTCGCCCCACGCCAGTGTGAGATAGCATTTTGCCAGATAAGCAGCGGCAGCCACCTTGTTGGCACGTCCGCCCCCGTCGTCAACTTCCATGGGGAGGCCGTTGTAGGCCATCTCGAACTCGCCTATCACTTTGCCCATCAGTTCCTGATAGGTGTACTGGTCGTTGCGCACCTGCTCGTGCGAGCTTTGCTCGAACACGGCCTTGTCAATCCAGGGCACCTGACGGAACATGGTCACGAGTTTGAAATAGCTGTGGCCGCGCAGAAAGTGCACCTCGGCCTCGCGCTGGGCTGCCTTGTCGCCGAGTTTCTCCACTCCGTATTCCTCAAGCGCGGTCAGGGCGCGGTTGCAGCGCGAGATGTTGCAGTAGAGGCGGTACCACAGTTCATCAAGTTCGCCGGGAGTGGAGGTCAGTGTCGACCATATTTCCATGGGGTGGTAGCCGGTGTCGGTTGTGCCACCGCCGCCTTTAAGGCAGTCGTCCGATCCTAAGTCGCCGTAAGGCCAGAGATTGAAGGGATAGGTGAACCAGCAGTCGCCCAGGGCCGCATAGGCAGCATTGACCATTCTGTCGGGCTGGGAGTAGGCGAGGTCGCCGTCGATGACGCCTGTGGGCGGTTCGTCGATAAAATCGTTGCAGGCGGAAAGCGCAGCCGCCAGGGCGATGATGATATATGTTTTCAATGATTTCATGATTGTTCGGAATTAAAGGTTAGAAGTCGAGTTGAAGCCCGAAAGAGAACGATGTGGGAATGGGGTAGGCCCAGTTGGCATTCTCCGGGTCGGAGCATGTGAGGCTCTTGCTCTTGATGGTGAGCAGATTCTGACCTGATACGTACACGCGGGCGCGGCTCATGCGGAGTTTCGACAGGAGTTTGTCGGGCAGATTGTAGCCCAGCTGCAGCGTGCGGAGCTTGGCATAGGAGCCGTTTTCCACGAAATAGGAGGAGGTGCGTCCCTCGTCGCCCTTGTTGTCGGTGGTGAGCATGGGGATTGTCGAGGAGGTGTTGACACAGGGGAGCCATGCGTCGAGCACGCGGTCACCCTTGTTGCTTCCGGCGTCGGTCACGCTCCAGAAGTCGTTCTGGAACTTCTGGTTGTTGTAGACATCCTGCCCCAGCACACCCTGCCAGAACATCTGCAGGTCGAAGTTTTTGTAGCCAAGCTCGATGTTGAGACCGAACGAGAGGTCGGGCACCGGGTTGAAGATCCATGTCTGGTCGTCGGGGGTTATGCGGCCGTCGCCGTTGAGGTCGGCATACTTCATGCCGCCCATGCGGGCGTTGTCCTGACCGGATGCAGCTGCCTCCTCGCGGGTCTGGAACAGGCCGTCGAACACATAGCCCACAATCGAGCCGTAGGGCTGGTGCGACTGCACGAGGTTTTCGGTGGTGGTGTGTGCATATGAGCCGGTGGTTGTATTGGGAAGGTAGGTGACGTGGTTGCGGAAGAAGTCGAGATTGAGCGAAGCCCTGTAGGAGAGGCCGCATTTCAGCTCGTCGCGCCAGCCGATGAGGAATTCCATACCCCAGTTGCGCAACGACGGGCCGTTGAGCCATGAAGCGCCCCCTTCGCCCATAGCGCCGAGGTAGGCCGGCTGGATGAGCATGTCCTTCACATCCTTGATGTAGGCGTCCACGCTTCCGAACAGGCGGTCGTTGAACATGCTGTAGTCTACTCCGGCATTATACTGTATGGTAGTTTCCCACTTCAGGTTGTCGTTGGCCGTCTGACTTGCTATGTAGCCCGAGGGGAAGATGCCGCTCTGCTGGAGCAGGAGGTCGTAGGCGGTGGAGGTGACGCGGTCGTTGCCGTAATCGGCCACGTAAAGAGCGTAGCGGGCGGTGTTCGAGATGGCCTGATTACCGGTCTTACCCCATGACAGGCGGATTTTGAGGTCGTTCAGCCATGATTTTTTGATATTTTCCGACACGCGGTAACCGAGTGTGGCGGCAGGGAATGTGCCATAACGGTTGTTGCGTCCGAATCTCGATGAACCATCGCGGCGGATAGTGAACGATGCCAGCAGAAGGTTGCGCCAGTTATAGTCGATTTTTCCAAAGAACGACACCAGCGAGTAGGCCGATTTGTTGCCGGTGGATTTTTCCACGCCGATTGATGCGTCGGGGTACATATAGTCCGGAGTCTCTATGTCGTAGTCCTCGTTGTAGCCCGAGAAATCGATGCGGCTCTGGCGGAACATCTCCATACCGGCCAGCACGGTGAAGGTGTGTTCCTTTGCAAGTGTGAAATTATAGTTGGCGGTGTTGGTCCAAGTCCATTTCGAATCGTTTGCCTGCGACATGGTGGTGGAGTTGGTATCGTTGTTCACGATGTCGCTGTGGAAGGTGTAGTTGTAGGAATGTATGAACGCTGCGTCGTAGTCCAGACCGAAATTGCTGCGGAGCACGAGTCCTTTGAGTGGCTTGATGTCAATGAATGCGTTGCCGAACAGACGCCACACGTTCAGGGAGTTGTCCCGGTTGAACGCCAGCTCGCGGAGCGGATTCTGACGGTCGGCCATGCTCCCAACCGGGCCTGCGAAGGTCACGCCGTCGGTTTCGTATACGGGCACGATGCTGGGCATTTTCAGCGCATTCTCCATAGGCTGGCAGTCCACCTGTTTGGTGTGGGTGAGGGTGAAGTTCTCGCCTACCGACACCACAGGGCTGATGTTGAAGGTGGTGTTGATTCGGGCGGCGATGTTCTCGAAGTCGGTGTATTTGAGGATACCGGCATTCTTTTTATAGCCAAGTGAGAAGAACACGTTGGTCTTTTCGTTTGCCGATGAGACGGAAGCATCGTAGCTCTGTGCGAATCCGGTACGTGAAATCTCGTCAAGCCAATCGGTGTCCGACATCCGCATGGTGTGCTTGGCGTTGATGAATCCGTCATACTGGCCGCCGACGGTGTAGTTCACATAACGGTTGTTGGCAATGTCGTAGACACTGATGGGGTAGCCGGTGGGGGCGTTAAGGTTCAGACCATAGCTTGATGCATAGGCCACCGGGTCGATGCCGTCGTTGAGGGCGGCCTGCGCCATGGCTGTGGCATACCCAGGGGTGTCGAGCAGTTTCATCGTAGCCTGCGACGAATAGAACTGTGCGGTAAGATTGGCAGAGAAGCTTACATTGATTTTATTTGCCTGAGCTGCTTTACCTTTTTTAGTGGTGATGATAATCACGCCGTTGGCAGCACGCGAACCGTAGATGGAAGCCGAGGCGGCGTCCTTGAGCACCTGCATGCTCTCGATATCGTTCATGTTTAGAGAGTTCAGCGTAGCGGTGGTGGGCACTCCGTCAATGACGAACAGGGGATCCTGCGAGGCATTGAATGAGCCGATGCCGCGGATGCGCACCGTGCCTGTGCCGCTCGGTGAACCGTTGCCGGTGATGGTCATGCCGGGCACCTTTCCCTGGAGCGCGCGCATCGGATCGGTGTCGGGGGCGGTCTGGAGAGCCTTGGTGGATACAACAGACACTGCACCCGTGAGGTCGGCCTTGCGCACGGTCTGGTAGCCTACCACAACCACTTCGTCGAGCAGCTCGGAATTTTCGTCAAGATAGACAGTGAGCTGCGTGGCGGCCTTCACTTCGGCAGGGTTGAAACCCACGTATGAGACTTTGAGGGTGGCGCCGTCGGGTACGGTGATTTCGAAATTACCGTCGACGTCGGTGGCGGCTCCGGCCTTGTTGGCATCACACAGAATGGAGGCGCCGATCAGCGGCTCACCGTCAGAATTTGAAAGCACCGTTCCGTGCACAGTGATGTTCTGCGCATGTGCCATCACTGTCATGAGAAACAGCAATACTGCACTGAGAATTGTTCTTTTCATTTTATTGAGATTTAGTGTAAGAATTTTCCTGCCGCAAAATTAGTATAGCGGCTGCCTCACAGCTTATAAAGATTGTTGTGCCGCCTATCAAAAATTATGCTTTGCACGATTTTTGATACGAAATGCACAATTTTTGCTACTGTGGGGCTGAACACAAACGCGCACCGCCAGTGATGTGTGTGGATGTGGCGGTGCAGCAATGAGGTTCGGGTGGAAAATTTATCGGGTCAGTTTGTTGCGTGCCTCGGTGGGAGTCTCGCCGTAGGCGTCGCGGTAGCATTTGGTGAAATAGGCCGGGGTGGAGAAGCCGGTCTCATAGGCTATTTCGCTTATGGTCCTGTCGGTGGTGGTGAGAAGGGTGCGGCCCTGCTGCAGGCGCAGGCGGCGCATCAGTTCTACGGGAGCATAGTTGGTGAGTGCCTTTATCTTGCGGTAGAATTGTGAGCGTTCCAGTCCCATTCTGGAGGCGATGGCGTCGACGCTCAGGTCGGAATTGCCCATCTCGGCCTTGAAGATGTCAAGGAAACGGGCGTAGAATTCGTTGTCAATGTCGGCTCCCGTGGAGTTTTTTCTTGCGGCGGTCTGTGTGTCTCTTGCAACGGTGCCGGGCAAGCCGGTCGATTCATACAGGTTCTTGATGCGCCGCCGGTTGGCAATCAGGCTGCTGCACTTTGATTTGAGCACGGCGCTGTTGAAAGGTTTGGCCAGATATCCGTCGGCGCCGCTGTCGTAGCCCTGCACTCGCTGTTCGTCGAGCGAGCAGGCGGTGAGCATCAGCACCGGGATGTGCGAGGTGGATATCTCGCTCTTTATATGGCGGCAGCATTCCAGGCCGTCCATCACGGGCATCATCACATCACAGATAATCAGGTCGGGCACGTGGCGCACAGCCATCTTCACACCCTCCTTGCCGTTGGAGGCCGTCAGGATGTTGTAGTCGGCGCGGAGCAGTTCGCCCACCAGTTGCTGTATGTCCTTGTTGTCATCGACAATCAGCACTATAGGCTTGTCGTTCCGGAAGTCAGTGTGCCCGGATATGGCATCGAGTTCGGCTGCCACATCGTTGCTGTCTATATGCTTGTCTGCATCGCGGAGCGTTTCGGCTATATGTTTCACAGGCATAGTGACGGTGAACACCGTGCCTTTCTGCAATGCGCTTTCCACCGATATTGTGCCGCCGTGCAGTTCCACAAAAGCCTTTGTCACGGCCAGGCCGATGCCCGAACCGTTGGGATGGATACGGTCCACCTGATAGAAACGGTCGAAAATCTTGTCAAGGTCGCGCTCGCTTATACCTTCGCCCGTGTCGGCCACATGGAGGATGAGGTTGCCGCCCTCTTCCGCGTAAGTGACGGTTATGGAACCGTTGTCGGGCGTATGTTTGAATGCATTGGAAAGCAGGTTGAAGAACACACGCTCTATCTTCTCGGTGTCGAAGGCCATGGGGAGGGGGCTGTCGGGTGTCGGTGTTACCAGCGTGAGTTTGATGTCGCGCTTGCGTGCCATGGTGTAAAACGATTCCATCCAGTCGCGCAGGCATCTCGCAAAGTCTGTCTCCGTAAGGTTTAGAGAGAGTTTGCCGTTCTCATATTTACGGAAGTCGAGAATCTGGTTGATGAGCCGCTGCAGGATGTGGGTGTTCTTGTCGGCGATGCGTATGAGTGTGTGCTGCTGCGGGGTGAGATTGCCGGCCGCGGCGAGTTGTGCCACCGGTTCGGCAATGAGGGTGAGGGGCGTGCGAAGGTCGTGCGACACGTTGGTGAAGAACATAAGTTTCGACTGGGTGGCCTCCTGCAGCTGCTCGTTAAGGCGTTTTTGCTTGTCGCGCTCTTCTTCGAGCATGCGGTTCTGTTCCATCAGTTCCTTCTGGTGACGGCTGCGCTGCCAGTAGGCACGCAGCAGCAGGAATCCCATGCCGAACAGCAGCACAATGATGGCGATGCTGGCATAGAACAGCGACGTCTGCGATGAATGCTGCGCCCAGTAGTCGTCTATCTGGGCTTTCAGCAGTTTCATTTTTCCGGTTTCCTGTGTGAGGGTCTCGTTCTGGAGCAGGAGGATATCGGCGTTGCTGAGATCCACGGCCGAAGAGAGCGGCAGCATGGTCTCTCTGGCGTAGGGCTGCTTCTTGAGGATGGCCAGTGCGGTCTGTATGAGCCGGTGACCCTCGGTGGGATAAAGGAATGTGGCGTCTATCACACTGTCGGCAACGGCCTGAATGCCGATGTTGGGGGCGGCGTCGATACCGATTATCCTGATGTCGCCGCGTCCGTGGCGGTGAGCCACTTCGGATGCGCCGATGGCCATGCGGTCGTTGTGTGCATATATAAGGTCAACGTCGGGATATATGTTCAGGAGTGAGTCCACCACCGGGACAGCATCCTCTTTGTTCCAGTTGCCGGGTACACTTGCCAGAAGAGTGCCTCCGTTGTCCTGAAATTCCCTCACGAAGCCGTTGTGACGCCCTTCGGCGGGAGTGGAGCCTTTCAGGCCGAAAATTTCTATGGCCGTGGCGCCTTTGCCTAGGAGATGCAGCGCATAATGTGCTGCCGAACGGCCAAGAGCCTCGTCATTCACGCCGATGCGTGCCGTGTAGGTGTCGCCGTTTATGTTGCGGTCGAAAATCACCACCGGCATTCCGCTTTCATACACCTCCTTGATAACGGGCGTAAGAGCGGCCGCCTCGTTGGGCGAGACAATCAGGATGTCGAACCCGTTGTCGGCGAAATACCGTATGTCGGCAATCTGCTTTTCGTTGCTGTCGTCGGCCGAGCGGATTTCCACCACCGCATCCTCGTGAAACATTATCTCGCGGTTTATCTCCTCGTTCATCTTCGAGCGCCAGTCGTCCTGACTGCATTGGGATACACCGATTTTGTAAACTTTGCTGTCCGTGCAGCCTGCTGCCGTGAGCAACGCTGCAAGCCACAGGATGTATAAAATACTACGGTACATTGTGTCGTGGTTGATTAAGGTTCTGCAAATTTAACGATAATCCTATGAAAAAGAGTGTATAAGGTTTTAAAAATCGGTCAATACAACAATTTTGATATACTATGCACGATTTTTTATATGGTCTCTCCACGCTAATGTATTAGTTTTGCATCAGCGAAAAGAGGACCAGTCTGGCAACGCCCTCGCCATCCGGTTATAAAAATTGACCGTCATAATGCGTTTTGACACATTTTAATCTTTTCCATTTGGAGACAATGGATTCAAGGTAAAATAGTTTAAGGTAGGACTGGCACAGTTTCTACAGGTAAAAAGCTTGTTTGCAGGTTACAGTGACTAATCGAAACCGTTGATACAATGAACAGAATAAAAACAGATCTAACAGCCATGATGATGCTCGGGGCGCTTGCCGCCGCTTCTGCCGCATCGGCTTCCGACGGAGTGGAAGTGAACCACCTCGGAGTCAACAACACTCTCGTAAGGGTTACGGGCGACAGCCGCTATCTGCTGCTCCCTGTGCAGGAATCCACCGACGATGCAAGGATAAACGTGCTTGTAGACGGCAATGTGGCCGAGACGATATATGTGCGTCTTGCAAAATCGAAGACTGACTATACCGTGCCGTTCGACCTGACCCCGTACAAAGGCCATGACGTGATGCTCGACGTTGTGATTCCGCAGAGCCGCGGCTCGGTGCGCGAGGCCAAGGACGATGCATGCTGGCGCGGGATTGTCCTTGCCGACACGTTCGATACGGCAAACAGGGAGAAATACCGCCCCGCGTTCCATCACACTCCGCGATACGGGTGGATGAACGATCCCAACGGTATGTTCTACAAGGACGGCCGGTGGCATCTCTACTACCAGTACAACCCATACGGCTCGAAATGGCAGAACATGACATGGGGGCATTCCGTGTCGGACGACCTTGTCAACTGGGAGCATCTTCCCGAAGCAATACGTCCCAACGGTCTGGGTTCGGTGTTCAGCGGAAGCTGCGCCGTGGATCACGACAATACAGCCGGTTTCGGCAGTGATGCCGTAATCGCACTCTACACATCGGCCGGTACAAGCCAGATGCAGAGTCTGGCATCAAGCACCGACGATGGCCTGACATTCAACATCTATCCTTCCAATCCGGTGCTCACCCTCGAAAGCGAGGCCCGCGACCCCAAGGTGTTCTGGAACGACAGTACCAAGGAGTGGAACATGATTCTGGCGCATGCACTCGACCACGAGATGCTTATCTTCACTTCACCCGATATGAAGAGCTGGACCCTTCAGAGCAGTTTCGGCAAGGGTTTGGGTGCTCAGGGCGGCGTGTGGGAATGTCCCGACCTGTTTGAACTGCCCGTGGCAGGCACAGATGAGAAAAAATGGGTGCTTCTGTGCAACATAAACCCCGACGGTCCATTCGGAGGGAGCGGCACACAGTATTTTGTCGGCGATTTCGACGGCAAGACTTTCAAGGCTGACACCGATGCCGCCGGCAACGTGTCCACCAAATGGCTTGACTACGGTAAGGACCACTATGCCACAGTTACATGGAGCGACGCCCCCGACGGTCGCCGTGTGGCCCTTGGCTGGATGAGCAACTGGCAGTATGCGGCCGACGTGCCCACCATGCAGTTCCGCAGCGCCAACACTCTGCCGCGCGAAATGGGGCTGTTCCGTGCGCCCGACGGCGAGGTGTATGCATCCTCCGCCCCGTCGCCCGAACTTGAGGCCTTGCGTGGCAAGCTCGCGGCTAAAGTGAAGAAGACTAATGTGGGGCGAAAGGCGCGTTCATTCGCGCTTCCCTCGGAGAACGGGGGGATATGCGAGATTCTGATGGATATCGAAGCCTCAAAAGCAAAGACTGTGAATATTGGGCTTTCCAACAGTCAGGGTGAAAAGGTTGTGATGCAGTATGATCCGGCGGCCACGCTTTCGTTTGACCGTACCCAAAGTGGCATCACAGATTTCAGCGAGGGCTTTCCTGCTGTCACCGTGACGCCCACACATGAGGCTTCAGGCAGGATTGCACTGCGTATTTTCGTCGACCGGTCAAGTATGGAGGTGTTCGGCAACGACGGCGAGTTCGTGATGACGAATCTTGTGTTTCCGCGCACTCCCTACACCGCACTCTCCGTATCGGCGGAAGGGGGCAACGCCAAAGTCGAGAATCTTAGAATCTACTCTCTCAAATCAGACAATTAAAACAAGAATTAAGAACGTATGGATATGACTCAATCGCTGGTAACCAACCGCAAATCATTCCTGCTGCAGATAATTCCCGTGATGCTCTGCTTCTTCGTGATGGGGTTCGTAGACCTCGTCGGCACGGCTTCGAACTATGTGCAGAAGGACCTGGGCCTCACCGATTCGCAGGCCAATCTGTTCCCCTCGCTGGTGTTTTTCTGGTTCCTGATTTTTTCGGTTCCCATCGGCATGCTGATGAACCGCATCGGCCGTAAGAAAACCGTACTGATAAGCCTTATCGTCACTGCCGCGTCGCTGTTTATCCCGGCTCTCGGCGACAGCTATATGGTGATGCTCGTGGCATTCTCTCTGCTTGGTATTGGCAATGCCATCATGCAGACTTCGCTCAATCCATTGGTGACCAATCTGATAAGCGGGGATAAACTTGCCTCGACCCTCACATTCGGCCAGTTCGTCAAGGCCATAGCCTCGTTTCTTGCCCCGGTGATAGCCGCATGGGGTGCCACAACGGCATTCCCCACTTTCGGATTGGGATGGCGTGCACTGTTTGTCATATATGCCGTAATAAGCTTTCTTTCCATCTCGCTTTTGGCGGCTACGCCCATCGATGAGGAGCGCCCCGACAAGGCTTCGGGTGTGGGCGAATGCCTCCGTCTGCTTGGCCGGCCCTTCATATTCCTCTGCTTCCTTGGCATAATGTGCCATGTGGGCATCGACGTGGGCACCAACACCACCGCCCCGAAAATCATCATGGAGCGTCTGGCACTCCCGCTTGAGGAAGCCGGGTTCGCCACCGGGGTGTATTTCATTTTCCGTACAGTCGGATGTTTCCTGGGCGCTTTCCTTCTGAGGGCTATGTCTCCGAAACTGTTCTTTGCTATAAGCGTGCTTATGATGCTTGCAGGCATGGTTATACTTTTCGTCTGCGACACCTTGACTCCGTTGTATGTAGGCATCGGTCTGATTGGCTTCGGAAACTCCAACATCTTCTCGGTTGTATTCTCTCAGGCTCTTGTATATACTCCTAACGAACGTAACGAGGTTTCCGGGCTTATGATTATGGGCTTGTTCGGAGGAACAGTTTTTCCGTTGGCGATGGGATATGCGGCAGATGCTGTGGGTCAGATCGGCGCTGTGGCCGTAATGACAGCCGGTGTGATATATCTGATGGGCTATACGCTGAAAATAAGAAAAATATAATATAAATCAATAAAACTTACCGAATCATCATGAACGACGTAGTTGTAGGAATGGGCGAGGCTCTGTGGGACGTGCTCCCCGAAGGTAAAAAAATAGGCGGCGCGCCCGCTAATTTCGCTTACCACGTGTCGCAGTTCGGACTGCCGAGCTGTGTGGTAAGTGCCGTCGGCGCCGATCCGCTCGGACAGGAAATAGTGGAAAACTTCACCTCCAAGGGGCTGAACCAGCAGATTGCCGAAGTGCCTTATCCCACGGGCACTGTGCAGGTGGAAATCGATCCGGCCGGTGTGCCCCAGTATGAGATAAAAGAGAATGTGGCATGGGATAACATCCCCTACACGGCTCTGCTTGAATCGCTTGCCGAAAGAACCAAAGCCGTGTGCTTCGGCTCGCTGGCGCAACGCAACGTAGTGTCGCGCAACACCATAAACCGTTTTCTCGACGCAATGCCCCAGACCGACGATTCGCTTGTGGTGTTCGATGTGAATCTGCGTCAGGGCTTCTATACCAAGGAGATTCTGTGCAATTCGATGAAGCGGTGCAACATCCTGAAGATTAACGACGAGGAACTGGTCACCGTAAGCCGTATGTTCGGCTATCCGGGCATCGACCTGCAGGACAAGTGCTGGATTCTGCTTGGAAAATATAACCTCAAGATGCTCATTCTCACTTGCGGCATCAACGGAAGCTATGTGTTCACTCCGGGCAACGTCTCGTTCCAGCCCACTCCCAAGGTTGAAGTGGCCGACACGGTGGGCGCAGGCGACAGTTTCACCGCGGCGTTCATTTCATCCATCCTCAAGGGCAAAAGTGTGGCCGAGGCCCATGCCCTGGCCGTGCGCACCTCGGCATTCGTATGCACGAAGAAAGGTGCAATGCCTATCCTTCCTCCCGAACTCACCGAATGCTGAGATTAGAATTCAGGAAGTTCCAATATATCAAAAAAGCATGCGTCGCGGAATCAATGGCGACGCATGCTTTTTTGTATGGGATTGGGTGATGTGTCAGATGGTCTTGCCGAGGAGATAGGCTTCGTTGAGATACTGGGAATCCTGCACGGCACCTTTGCGGCCCATGCCGACGGCTTTCACGCTTCCGCGTTCGGTGGGGTGGGGAAGGCATCCCACGAAACCGCGGAATGCGTAGATGGCAGTCTCGGCAGTGGCTTCATCGGGGTCGGCGCACGCTGTGATGTAGTAAAATTCTTTCCCTTCGAGGCCCTTGTTGCGGTAGCAGCGGTCCATCAGGGTTTTCAGCTGTCCGTTGATGTTCATGTAATAGACCGGGCTCGACAGCACTATTATGTCGGCATCCGCCATTTTCTGGACGAGCATAGGAGCCTGGTCGCCATCGGTCAGCACTGTGTCGGGGGCGACAGAGTGCTCTTCGTGAAAAAAATCTATTCGGTAATCGTCAAGGAAGATTTTCTCTACGTTGCCGCCGGCCTCGGTGGCTCCTTTGACAAATTCATCGCACAGGAGGTCGGTGTTGCCGCCACGGCGGGGACTGGCCGACAGCACAAGCACTTTCTTGTCGGCCTTGTCGATGGTGGATAATGTCGTCGGGCATTTTTATGTAGTGTTGTTGATTCTGCAAACTTATCATATCCGGAGTTGAAAAACAATAGGGCACAACACATATCGGTAAGATTGGTTAGTGTTTCGGTGAAATATATTACGGCTTGATTTGCAGTTGTGTAAATTCTGTAAAAACGGTTAATGCAACCGTAATATACGTGAGTTCGATATAAGGAATCAGAATAACGTCAATTGATTGTCCGGCACGAACTCCAGTGAAATAGATTGTTTCTTTGGAAAGAGACAATATGCGGCAATGGCACTCAAGGCATTGGTTATAAAATTTGCGAAAGACCGATGTCTTGAGTGTTCTATCTGAGCGATGTTTTTAAGTTCGTCATTAACAGATTCGACCAAAGCTCTTTTGCGAAGCATGATCTTGTCGGAGACAGACATCAGCGAGTTCCTCATGTTGTTCTTGACTTTTGAGATAATCTGAATACCGTTCATGAACAGGAACTCAAACAGTTGCTTGCCGATATATCCTTTATCTCCACAGAGTTTGCCCCTGACGTTTTCAATAAATGACTCTGAATACAGTGGCTCACGGTCATCGACATTGCCCGGAGTGAACATAAAGTTCAGTATCTCACCTTTGTCATTGATGATCAGATGCAGCTTAAAGCCGAAGAACCATCCCATCGAGCACTTGCCCCGCTGGGCTATACCTTTGAAAGTCTTATGTATAAGTATGCGTTGGTGTTTGCAGACTCTCAACGGCGTTGAATCGACATACGCAATGCCGGTGCAGGTGCCCAGCAGAACTTCCTTGATGAATACTGTGAGGGCAAGCAGCACGGACTTTTGCAATTCAACAAATCTGTTGTATGACACTGTGTTGGGGAACAAGTGGGTAAGGTGCTTGCAGACATACTGCGTGTAAAAGTGTTTGAGGCATCTGAAACCCTTGCTGTGAAAAAGAATCAGGATGGTAATGACCTCGGCATCGGAAAGCCGTCCCGGCTTATTGCGATGTTTTTTGCCATCACTGAGCTGATACTTTTTGAGTTCAGAAGAAAAATACTTGCAGAAATCATCGGCAAGACAGAAAAATTATGTAATTTTGTTCTCGATAATCATAGCGCAAACTCTTGTAAATATTGTAATTAGACACTATAAATTTACGATTTTTTTGCGAAAATACCAAGGAAATCAGCCAATTAGTCTCATACTAAATGGCTGATTGTTTTATTGTTGAATTATCGAAGTCTTATATCGAACTCACGTTAATTATATCCAGCGTCATTTTTATCAACTTTTGTTGGTTCATTGTTCACATTTGATTGTGGTCTCAGTTTTTATTTGTAGATTTGCGTTTAACATCAAAGAGCTCGGAATTACTTGATATTGGTGTTAAAAGAGTTTGTTAAGCAATAAGGTGAAGCTATGGACAAGAAAGAAATATGTGATAAAATCGAGTATGTAGTGGCGTGTGTCGGAGCTTTTGCACAGCGGTTCCAGCTTTCAAACTCACAAGCCTATGCATATCTGCGTCGTTTCACGGGTATCGATTTCCTTCTTGATTGCTACGCTGCCGAACATACCCTCTCCATCGAAGATGCCGTTTCAGATCTTCAGATTATTTGCCAACGGGAAGGAGGCAAGATATGACGAGACTTTATCACGGCTCCAACATGGTCATTGATAAGATTGACCTTACACTGAGTAAACGAGGTAAGGATTTTGGTCAGGGATTCTATCTCAATGCCGATCCTGACCAAGCAATGGCTATGGCTGTCCGCACAACCCGTTTTCTGAATGAAGGTCAACCTACTGTGTCATGTTTTGAATTTGATGAAGAGGAGGCCGCTAAGAAAGGTCTGAATATAAAGATATTCCATGATTATACAGAGGAATGGGCGGAGTTTGTTGTAATGAATCGTAAAAATAACTCTGAAACGCCGGCTCATCCCTATGATATTGTGATAGGCCCTATAGCAGACGATACTGTTGGCGTTCAGATTCGTCGTTATATAATGGGTTATTTGTCAGCCTCCGCGTTGGTTGAAGAATTGAGATTTCGTGGCGACCATGCCATACAATACTTTTTTGGCACTTCCAGAGCCGTAGAGTCATTAAAACATAGCGAAGTATGACACAAGACATACAATTTCAAATCGAATGCCTTGCGGCAGAACTTGCCGAGATGCTTATGGCGGAATATGGATGGGATATTCGCCGTGCTCTTGATGAGCTTTATTCTTCCACTACGTTCACAAAGCTGAATGATCCGGAATGTGGTCTATATTATCAGGGTGCGGTTTATATTTTTCAGTTTCTTAAATCTGAAATTGAAAACGGCAAAATCGTATAATGGTAACATTAGGGACGTTAATCATATTTGAGTGATTTTGCGGGTATGGGGCGGTATGTTGTCATAATAGTTATGATTTTGCTCTCATTCTCAGGGATGACGGGGCAGACACATACGGCCGTTGTGGCTGATGCGGTGACAGGGATGCCGCTGGCGAACGCGTCGGTATTCGACCGCCACGGTAAAGCCATAGGCATAAGTAACAACAGGGGACGGCTACCGCTTATCGGGAAGGAAAGTTATCCGGTTACGGTGCGTTATCTCGGCTACGAGGAGACTTCGGTGTCAGAGGCTCACGGCGATACGATTTTTATGCAGGAAAATATTCCGGAGTTGCCGGAAGTGACAGTGGAAACCCGACAGCACCGTGTGCTCCACATGCTTGCATATGTCCGGGAGTATTCCACGTTGTCCACTTATACCGACACCGTTTCGCTTTTCCGTGAGAAAATGGTGGATTACATGCTGACTACCGACGGACATACCAAGTTCAAGGGGTGGTCCACGCCAAGAATACTGACGTGCAAATCTTACTACCGGTTTACAAACGCCCAGGGGCTCGACAGTGTCAGCGATGTCAGCAATCAGCATTTTACCTGGTCCGACTGGATAGGGGTGGTACCCGTTTCTAAAATGCCGTCTGCTCTGAGGGGTCTGGAGTGCGGCACCGACACGCTTCATGGCCGCTATAGCCCGTCGGAAATCTGGACCAAGCGTGATGACAAGGTTATTGTGGATGTCAATGTCATGGTCGATACTGCAGGACGACGATGGGTGCCGGGGCTGTCGGCATTTTTCCGGAAAAACGTGGATTTTGAAAACCTGCGTATACGGTTTAATTACGGCAATGTTGCCGGTGACACCGTCTGCCCGATTGACTTGACCGGCTATGCGTTTACAATAGAATCAAACGGTAGGGGTTATGAGATGTTCCGCTTCAACCGTGTGGACGAACCGGTGTTTGTCAGTACATATGCCGAGGTCTATATGCTCGACAAGGAATATATCACGGTAAAGGAAGCCAAAAAATGGGAAAAGCTTAAAATCGATACGTCGGCCATCGGCATCTATGAACCGGAGGATGCTCCGCCGTTGCAGCCGTCAGTCCTTGCGCTGATTGACCGGGTGAACAGCGTAGACCGCGAACAGATCAGGCTGGACGTTGTTCCTGACCACAGAATGATTGGCCGTACCAAGGTGAACCGGAATTTCACCTTCGGCAACCGTGCTTTAGGCATGCTGAAGACACTGACCGGTATATCGCGTTACAAGTTCAATAAAAACTTCAATAATCGCTGGCGGAAATTTCGGAAAGATCAGGTTGAGAAGAACAACAGCAAACCCTTGAAGGAATAAGACAAAACGGAGTGTCAGAACTTTCGGTTCTGACACTCCGTAGTGATTACTCAGTGTTGTTATATTATGTGTGGGAACCTGTTATGACTGGGCGCTGGTTGCGACCTGTGCATTGTTCATGCGCTGAGCCTGACGGTTTTTGCCGTCGTGGCGGCGGTTGCCTTTATCAGCACGATTGTGAGCCATGCCGTGTTTGCCCATGCGCTGTCCTTTCTGGAAAGCTTTGCCGTTGTGGTTGCCGCCACCGTTGACATACATGTTTTCGAGGAAAACAACGTACTGGTCCGGGCCAATGATCGCCTTGACCTCCTCAAGGTATTCCTTGCGGGCATTTTTGCGAGCTTCCATACGGGTGGAATCATTGCGCTGCTTGTCGGCCTTGCGTGCCTGAGCCTGCTGCTTGCGCTGTTCCATACGCTTGGTGTTGAGCTGCTGCAGCTGGGTTTTCTGGGCGTCGGTGAGGTTGAGGCCTTCGAAAGGATTTACGCATGAAGCTTTGTCACATTTCTGGCGTTTTACCTTTTCGATTTTTGCAGAGTTGTTGTCGGTTGTATTCTGTGCCACGCAGGAGAAGGATACAAGAGACATGGCTACAAGTGCGATTCCTAAAAATCTCTTTTTCATAGTCGATACAATTTTTTTATGTTATATTTTTCGTTCGTTCGCTTACTATGACAGGAATAACAACCCGAAATTAAATGTGCCCTACGTGTTTAACCTCGATTTAACTCTTTGTGATTCAAAATTATAAATTAAATTAAAAAACGGGGCACGTCATTTAACTTTCTCACATCGGATTGAAAATCCGGAATGATTTCTATCTTTGTGTAGATAAAAATAAATGATCCACACAATGAATATTGAAGAGATTAGGGACTATTGCCTGTCGCTGCCGATGGTTACGGAGGATATGCCGTTCGGCGATGATTATCTTGTGTTGCGCGTATGCGGCAAGATTTTTGCCTGCGTAGGGTTTGAGCGGCCTGACTATTTTGTGCTGAAATGCAACCCCGAGTATGCACTCGACTTGCGTGACCGCTATGCTGAAATCGAGCCGGCATGGCATTGGAACAAAAGGCACTGGAACCAGCTTAACCTAAGAGGCAATCTGGCTGATGATATGGTGAAATCACTTGTCCGGCACAGTTATTGCGAGGTTGTGGCCAAACTGACAAAAAAGATAAAAAACGAATATCCCGTGTTGCTTGAAGTGCAACCGTGAGGATGGCGCCGTTTCATCAACAAGTGAACAAAACATGCCCTGCAGTGCTTTCAAATATATAAGCACATCAGGATATGATTAACGATACGATATATTCCCGGTTCGCCGTATGGGTTGACCGGAATCCCGATGCCGTCGCCATAGCGGAAGATGGCCGCACCGTGACATATGGGGAACTTGATGCGATGGCGGATGCCATACTTGATAAATTCGCCTTGATGCGGCCTGAATTTGTCGGCATTGTCATGAGCCACGGTGCTGAGATGGTGGCCGCCATGCTTGCCGTGCTGAAAAGTGGGGCGGCCTATGTGCCGGCCGAACCGGCATTACCCCGTGAACGTATTGACTATATGATGCAGACCGCAGGTGTATCGCTGGTGATTACCGATGATTTTTGTCATAATCTCCCGGCAACTCCAATAAGTCATGAAGACAAATCCTCGCCCGAGGGTCTGGCCTATGTGCTTTATACTTCCGGTACCACCGGACGCCCAAAGGGTGTGGCCGTGGAGAACAGGAGTGTGGTGAATTATGCCGAGGCTTTCGAGGCGGAATTCAATGTGGTTCCGGGCGATGTGATGCTGCAGTTTTCGGTTTGTGCGTTCGATATTTTTGTAGAAGAGGTGTTTACCACCCTTCTGAATGGAGCTGCGCTTGCAATCCCGTCCAAAAAAGTGAAGGACGGAGGTATAGATGAACTGATGGATTTCTGCGAGCGTCACGGTGTGACCGAGATAAGCGGTTTCCCTTATCTGCTTGCCGACATGAATCGGCATCGTCGTTATCCCTCTAAACTCAGATTACTCATAAGCGGTGGAGATGTGGTGAGGGAAAGTTACATCACCTGGCTTCGTGGCCATGATTTTATGATTTACAACACTTATGGTCCGAGCGAGACAACCGTGTGCGCCACATATTTCAGGATTGACAACGCTGTGGCGCTCGACGACGGAACATTCCCTGTGGGTAAAGCCATTAAATGTGTGGAGGTAAGGATTCTCGAAGAGAACCTCAATGAAGTTTCGGATGGTGATACCGGTGAGATATGCATATTCGGCAAAGGGGTGGCGCGTGGTTATCTCGGCAACCCTCCGGAGCAGTCAAATTTTACAACGTGGCACGACGGGCGCCGCATGTACCGCAGCGGCGACCTCGGATATGTGCTGCCCGACGGCAACATTGCATTCCTGCACCGCCGTGACCGTCAGGTAATGATTCTTGGCAAACGCGTTGAGCCGGATGAGGTGGAAAATGTGCTGAACGAATCGCCTTGCGTGGAGCGTGGAGTGGTGCGGGCATTTACTGATGAAAACGGGCTGGCATATCTCACGGCTTATGTTGTGCCTTCCCATAAATATTGCAAACTGAGCGATATGAAGAGCTTTCTCAGGAGCCGGTTGGCCGATTTCATGATACCGGAATTTTTTGTCAGGATGGAGCAACTGCCGCTCACTCCGCGCGGAAAGGTGGATAATCATGCCCTACCTGTGGTTATGAAGGAAGGAGGTATCGGATGACAGGAATCTCCATACTGCCCCTCAGAGAGATAGACACACTGATGGCCTGGCGTGACGAGGTGCTTCGTGCTGTGTTCGGCATAGCACCATCCGCCGGGCTGCTTCTGGCCAACCGCCGGTACTATAAGGTGCATGTCGCTGACGGCTCGCATGTGGCGGTGGTGGCCGTCTCGAATGGAATTGAGTGCGGTTGCGGCGCGATATGCCTGTCGGACGAGTTGCCGTCGCCCGACAATCCTTCGGGCCGGTGTGCCTATCTGATGAACATTTATGTGAGGCCGCAATTCCGGTCCCGCGGCATAGGGCATGCCATAGTCAGGCACCTCGTTGATGTGGCGCATCAACTTGGGTGCGACAAGATATATCTTGAAACAACCCCTGGGGCCCGGTCGTTATATAAAAGTATCGGGTTTAAGGAGCTTCCCGGAATATTGAAATATGCAGACACTGAAAATCAATAATCTCGATATCAAGGCGGTTGCCGGCGGCACTGACCGGATTTGCTATCTGCTTTATCCTGCTGCAGTCTCGGGCCAATGGATGGAGCATGCGGCTGCTCTCTATGGCGTGTCGATTGCGGTGATCACCGGAATGGATTGGAACAACGACCTCACCCCGTGGAAGGCAAAAGGAGTCCCGACAGGAACTCCTGATTTTAAAGGCGATGCCGCACAGTTTCTGTCCCTGTTAAGGCAGAGTGTGATTCCGGAAGTTGAACGGCGGCTCGGCATTGCTGCCGATGTGAGGCGCACACTTGCAGGAGTGTCGCTGTCAGGGCTGTTCACTTTGTGGCAGTGGATGGAGTGCGATGTGTTTACCGATATAATCTCCCTCTCGGGGTCGTTCTGGTACGAGGGATTTGCCGATTGGCTTACCTCACAACCGGTGCCTTCCCGATCCGGGCGTGCCTATTTTCTATTAGGTGACAAAGAGGCCCAGTCGCCTGTGCCTCAGTTCCGATGTGTCCAGAAGGATACAGTCCGTATCGTCGACTATCTTTCAGCCCATTCTGTAAAGACCTGTTTTGAACTCGTCCCCGGCAACCATTACCAGTATGCACAACAGCGCCTTGAACGCTCCTTTGCATGGATGTTCGGCGTCCGGCAATGATAATGGCTCAGGATGCGTTTCCGCGTTCCCGGTGGTGGAATTCTTGATTTTTTTGATTTCCATTCGGTGATCAACCGGGAGGAAGGGGTGTCCGCACAGAATGCATCGCTCATGAGCCGGTTTCTCGACATGCTTGAAAACGGTGATTACCGTCATAACCGAGAGGTGATGTTCGTTCAGATTTCCGATATGTTCCGTTTCTCTTCGCCTGCCTATTTCAGCCGCTACGTGCAGCGCATGCTGGGTGTGAATCCCACCCGATACCGCGAATAGCTTCCTCTTCATTAAATCTTTATAGCAGCATGTGGCAGTCTTTACACAAAACGAGGAGTCCTGTTTGATACAGTCTCCTCGTTTTGGACGGATCTTTTTACCTTAAAATCAATTACCAATATTTTGAGTGGAATTCTCCGGTGGGTGCGGATGGTTGCCGGTGCCTTCCTGAGAATTCTTTTTGTATGTCGTTTTAACGATAGCGGACAATGATTTCTGACTGTGTGTTGCAGCCGGTTTCAGGAAGGCGGACCGAGAGCTTCCTGTCGGCAGCATTGTAATCCCAGCCTGATTGGTCGATAATTTTGCCGTTGACCTTCACCTCTGCCGGAGTCGCTGCGTTCAGAAGGTTAACTGTCCACGAGCGGCGTTCCACAAGATTTGTTCCGTCGCCCTGGCGGGGTCCAATCACGCAGGTTTCCGTTTTGCCGTCAACACGGTGCCGCAGCTGTGTGGTTGCATATCGTGTGGCGTAATCGCTGTTGTCACCTTCGTCCTCATAGAGAATGTCGTCGCCATTTTCACCTGCCACTACATCAAGCACCATCTGTGATGGTTTGTCGGTGACCCGTTTCACCGACCGGGGATTGAGCGGAATCATGGCGCCAGCCCGGTAGAAGTAGGGGATGTCTTCGGCCGAGAATTGCATGGTCCGCACGCATGGTCCCTCTATCATTTCGTTGGTGGCAACGCTCCACCATTTCCCTTTCGGGAACCAGATTTCCTTCAGGCTTGTTTTGCCATCCTGAGCTGCTTCGGTGATGGGAGCCACAAGAATGTTGTCACCAAAAAGATATTCCCCCTCGTAGGCATAGGCTTCGTCATCGTCGGGATATTCATAATATAGCGGGCGGCATATCCCCACGCCTGTGTCGTAGGTTTTGCGGGCCATGGTGTAGATATAGGGGAAAAGGGCATAGCGGAGTTTCACGGCCTCACGCATCAGCGGGAAGTTGCTGAATTTCCACATGCGGCGTTCAATACGGTCGTCTTTGGTGGCGTGGCTGCGGAATATGGGGGTGAACACCCCGAACTGTATCCAGCGGAGCATGAGTTCCGGGTCGTTCACAATCTTTTCATCAGTGAAAGCGTGGCCGCCGAGGTCGTGACCCCAGTAGGCGTAACCCACATTAGATGCCGTTGCCGTGAAATAGGGTTGAAATGCAAGTGTGGGGAAGTTGATCAGGGCATCGCCGGAGAATCCGATCTGATAGCGGTGACTGCCGAGCCCTCCCCAACGGTGGAAAATCACGGGGCGGTGTTCGGACCGGTTTTTCTTCATGTCGTTGAAGAAAACATGATTGCACCAGAAAGTCTCGCCCAGACCGGGAGTGGCATGGCTTGTGAGATGCTGCTGCCAGTCGAGCCACCAGAAATCAACACCCTCCTGCTCATGCTCGCGTATGATGTTCCTGAAAAACGATTTTGTGAAGTCAGGATAGTCGATGCTCCAGGCAATGTTGCCGTCGGTGTCGTATTTGCCGTTAAGTTCCGATTTCATGGCCTCATAATAGCGGGGTGACTCCACGCTGTTCACGCCGTCGGCAGGATGGAGGTTGAGCGACACACGGAGATTGTTGGCGTGAATGTCGTCCAGCAGCTTCTGAGGATTGGATAGCAGGTTTGTATTCCACGACCATCCGGTCCAGCCTCCGCGGCCTTCCGAATCGCAGCCCTTGTCGCCGTTCCAGTGCCAGTCCATGTCGAGAATCAGCACGTCTGTTGGGATGTCGTTTCCTTTCAGCTCGGCCATAATCCGGCGGTAATCTTCGTCGGAATATGATGCATAGCGGCTGTACCAGTAGCCGAACACATAGGCCGGAGGGAGGGGGATTTTCCCTGCGATTTTGGTGAAATCGGACAACGCCTTTTTGTAATCCGTGCCGTATCCCATGAAATACATGTCGAGGGCCTGCGGGTCTTTCCGCTCGCTCCACCATTCAAAACCTACCTCATCGTTTGGTTCAAGAGCAAACGACCGGCTGCCGTCCGGGCGGGTAGACGTCCATGAATCGTCGATAACAGCCCAGCCCGAACGTGAAATCAGCCCGTTTTCAAGTTCTGCGCGTTTGTTGTCGCCGTTGCTGCCGTCAAGCGTGCGGCACGTGCCCTTTAGATTCAGAGGGTCCGGTTTGCCGGGATACCACACCACCTCCTGTCCGTTGTGCGGCAAGGTGATGGTAAGGTTTTCAGGCGAAGCGGGGTCGGTGGCAGGATTCGTACCCTTGCGGTATTTGAGTTTAATCCGGTCGGTTTCGATGTACAGGAAATCGTTGTCCTCCTTTTGCGTAAAAGATGGCACCACATCCATCTCTCTGTTCTGGATGGCGAATGTGGCGCGGTCCTCAAAGAGGCCTTTGTCGCTATACTCGATGCGTATCATTTCAGGCGTGAGCACCGTGAAACGTGCATTGCCCGAACGTACCGTAGCTTCCTCGCGGGCAACCGGATTCTGTGCGCCGGCAGCAAATCCGCTCACCGCGCTCAGAATGCATAGAAATAGAAAACCGAAGTTTCCGAAACCGAATGGATTTTTCATGCTATTATTGATAATGACAGTTTATCTTGACGGAATATAATCAACCTCTACAGGCAGGGCCTCCGGCAATCAGCAGAGAAGAAAGCCGACAATTCCAGCCTTCATTTGCGAAGTTAGCAATTATATCGCCAACTATCAATCGCATATACCGCAAAAGTAGTAAAGCCTCCTGCTGTTTCACCTGTAAATCAATCAATTGCAATACTCCCAGCCGCAAGTTTTGGTAGTCGGCACATAGCCAGACTTCTCTTGTCAACACTATCAATAATCCCGATACGCTTAAGTGCAATAAAAATAATTAACTTTGTACAGGGGATGAATGGGATTAAAGAGAGCGATGCCAATACTTCGTTAAATCTGCAACAACTTGTTGCAGATTTAACGAATGGAATATATTAGATACATGGGGCATTATACGCTCTTGCTTGACAGATTTTCAAGTGGCGCTGAGAAGGCTGTATATTATTCCGGGGTGATTGTGAGAAATGGATGGAGTCGTGATATGCTTCGTGGTTTTATTGATACAGACCTTTTCAATCATAAAGCATATCTGGATTGCATTCAGCAGGCGAAAACCATATAATCCCATAATCGTCCATTAAAATTTTTTTCTTTGTAGCCCAATACAGGTGGATAAAACCTAATGATTTTGGTTTGTCTTTAAGGGCTTCTTCAATCTTTTTGTCCAGGTCTTTTGCAATGGCGGCGATTTGTTGTAATGTCGTCTTTGAATTAACCAGAGGTAACTGACCGGTTGTATAATACATAAGGTATTTCTGTTTAGACATTTCCAGAAATCTAATTGGGTCGGTGATACATCCTCTTGTTGATAACATTACACCCATTTTTTCGATGCCAATTGATTGATCGAAGTATTGTTCGATGATTGCCAAAATCTTTTTCCGCAATTCTCCCTCATTGAGCCCAGGATTATCGGATACCACGTTTGCGACAGATCTTTTGACCTCATCATGGAAGAGCGTGTCAATTTGGTGTAACCCTTCTTGTTCCTTTAAATCATCTGACATGTTAAAACTTAAATCAAAGATAGATAATAGATAATAGTAATAGAATGTGATCTCAATTCTACAATAAACAAACCGTAATTCCAGCCTTTATTTGCGAAGTTAGCAATTATCTCGCTAACAATCAATCGCAGATACTGTAAAAGTAGTAAAACGCCCTGTCGCCACACCTGTAATCAGCTTATTGTAATGTTCTCTAACACGCGTTTTGGTAGTAGGCACATAGCCGAAATATCGTAGAGACAACCAATATGGACATCGCCAACAAAGCTCAGGTAAATGTATGTAACCGGACTGCGTGAAGTTGGAAGCAGGGGCAGAACACTATTCCATGCTTGAAATTCGTGACCTTTTCATGCTCCTCTGCGCCGCCTTCAATCAACTCCGATACAGAGTTGATAAGCAACTGAACGTGTTGCCGGAAGAAACTTTGAAAAAATCGTAGAATTAAGATTGATATTGCGGATATGTGAAATAAACAAAATAACTATTGCAAATAGAAACCGTGGTTGCGGAAACGACTGTTGCTATTATATCTAACTTACATCAGGGGATTAAAAAAGAGCTAAGTCAACTGACTTAGCTCTTTCTTAGTGTTGCCTTGGAAGGACAACTTTTGTGATACTTCATGAAACCTCAATTTTACAAATATGTTAATATTAGGTAGTTATATATTTTAACAATTTCAGAAAGTCGCAAAAAGTGCCATAAAGTCGCTTTTATTTGTATCAACTTTGTATCAACTTTTGAACTATATCATATACCTTTGCCGTTATTAGATAAACACTTATCGAATATGGCTAAATCCGCATATACCAAATTCGTTCTACGAACCACCAAGAAAGCAGGAGTAGCTCCTCTCTATACTCGTCGCGTCGGCTTCAATTCCAATCTGATGCTCAACTCCCATATTGAGGTTGATATCAAGACTTGGAATGATGCCATATCTTCGCCCGGGCGTTGGAATACTTTTCGTGCAGGGACGGGGAAGGAACTCTGCGACAAGCTTGATGAGATGTCGGCTCTGATTGATGCTATAATAAACGATCCTAAAGGTTCGAGAACGAAACTTGATAAAGCGATAGATGAATTCGCCCATAAAGAGCAACGCGAGTTTCAGGAGGCACAACGGAAAGCACAGGAGGAAGCGAGACAAAAAAGAAAAGCTGAGCGTGAGGCTGAACAGCGGCGCAAAAAAGAAGAAATCGAAGCGATGCTCCGTCAGCGTGAAGAATCCTTCATTGTGGCACTTGATGTCTTTATTGATGCAGCTCCGACTCGAACTTGGCACGGCAAACCAATCGGACTAAAAACAATACAGCATTACAAGCATCTGCGCCGCTATATCCGCGACTTTATGAAGAAGAAGCATATCTCGGATATTCGCTTTGACGAACTCAACAAGTCGTTTTACTCTGACTATCTCAGCTTTGCCTATGGCGAGGGATTGAAGCTCAATACTATCGGCGACCACATTAAGGTAATCAAGACCGTTATCCGTGATCAACCGATGCGCATACAATGTATGGCAGAAGATTTCCTTAGATGTGAAAAGCTGAAAGAGGAGTCGGAAAGTATCGCTCTGCTTGAAAGTGAAATTGAGCTAATCGCAAAACAAGAGTTGCCAACCGAACACCTCCGAACTGTGCGCAATCAGTTCATATTGATGTGCTGGACAGGTGCCAGACACTCTGACCTCGAACAGCTCAATTACAACTCCATTCATGTAACAGAGGATGGTGAGCGATATATCCAATATAAGGCGAAAAAGACGGACAAGGTATCGGTGGTAAAGATTTTGCCCGAAACTCAAGCAATCTTCGACCTATACGGTGACGGAAAGGCAATGCCGCGTGTAATCAGCAACCAGAAGTTCAACGATGCGCTGAAAGAAATAATGAAAGCAGTATATGAGGCAAATCCGGAAAGTACGTTAGCAGGATATGTTACCAAAGCATACACCGCCGACGTAGGCAATGGCAGGGCCGGTCGCAAAACCGACATATACCAGCGATGGCAGATGGTGAGCTGCCACACCGGGCGCCGCTCATTCGCCACCAATATGCGACTACGAGGTAATGACCGAGATGTAATCTGTGCAGCCACGGGTCACACCACCGAAGCCTCACTCAGCCGCTACATAAAGGAAGACCGTCTTACTCGTGCCTCACGCCTAAAGTAGAACTGTGCAAAAGAATAATTTTTCTTTTCACCAGCCATATCTATATATTGGTTTGGTTTAGGTCGGGTATATATTACTCGGACTAAACCAAACTGACATAGCATATCACACCTATGATTTGTGGCTGATGTGAAATTCCATTTAATTGGATGTAATGTTTTGTGTAATTGGAAATAAAATGCTAACTTTGCGCTGCTGAGAAAGGACAATTAAGCGTTTATTTTCCTTTTTACTTATTGTGATATGAAACAAACAATTATATCAAAGGTCAATCGCAGCAAGAAGGGCACCATCTTCTTGCCGGATAGCTTTTTGCCTATTGATACTCACTACGCCTCCAACATATTGTCAGAATTATGCAATGAAGGTAAGCTCGTCAGAGTTGCCACAGGGATATACGTTAAGCCAAAAGAATCACGATTTGGGCCCGTTATTCCGACGATAGGGGAAATAGCACATACCATAGCAAAACGTGATGATGCGCAACTATTGCCTACCGGAGCGACTGCTGAGAATTATCTCGGTTTTTCAACACAAGTTCCAATGAACCCCGTGTATCTTACATCAGGGACTCCACGCAAAATAAAGATTGGCAAGCGGACTCTGACGCTTAAACATAGCGTACCATCGACATTTGCATATATGGGCAAGATTATGCCGATATTAGTGCTTGCGCTAAAGTCTATCAAGCAATTTAATGTTGATGATAATACTCTTGACGTTGTTTATGGCGTTTTGAAGGAAAACCCGGAGGAAGAGACATGGCAAGAGGATATAGCTCGTGCTCCGCGCTGGATTAGAAAAATTATTATCGAAATAAAGGATAAAATCAAACGAAATGAGCAGATGGATTGATGCCTCGGATGCTGACCGTCAACAGTCGGCATATATTATAGCAAATGAAAAGAACATCAGCGTTGGTGCGGTTGAAAAAGACTGGTGGGTTACCGCCATTTTGAAAGTCCTGTTCTCCCTTTCCCCGGCAAAGTATATGTTCTTCAAAGGTGGAACAAGTCTCAGTAAAGGCTGGAACCTGATTGACCGCTTTTCGGAAGACATCGACATTGCCCTCTATCGTGACTTCTATCTCAATGAACTTGGTAAGGATTGCGCTAAAGCTACCACTAACAATCAGGTGAAGAATCTCCGCATTGTCAATCGTGATTATATCCTTGGTGAGTTCGCAAAGGAATTGAAATCGAAGATTGTCGAATCCGGTTTAAGCGAATGTAAGGTAGTACCGATAACTACAAAGAAGGACGGTTCGCCAATCGACCACGACAGCGATCCGGTAATTATAGAGATTCACTATCCGGTCAAAGTTGACTCTGATGCGTATGTGCGTCCCGTAGTCAAGATTGAGATAAGTTGTCTTTCGATGAAAGAACCGTTTGAAGTCAAGCGCATATCATCACTCGTTGGCAATGCTTTCCCTGAGATTGACAATGAAACATTTGCCGAAATACCGACCATAACACCGACACGCACATTTCTTGAAAAAGCCTTCCTGCTAAATGAGGAATATCAGCGTCGCTCACCTCGCTCCGACCGCATGAGCCGTCATCTTTATGATTTGGAGCGACTGATGGACACCGCTTTCGCAGAAGCCGCTTTCTCCGACATGGAATTATATCAGGAAATCATCACCCATCGCCAACGATTCTATCATGTCGGCGGTGTAAACTACGAGCTTAACCATCCGTCAACCATCGCATTCTGTCCGACAGGCGAACTGCGCGACAAAATGCGCCTCGACTACGAAGCAATGAAAACCTCCATGATTTACGGCGAGAAGTTGTCGTTTGATGCACTGATTAACCGGCTCGAACAGTTAGAAAAGCGTTTCCGGTCAATGCCCATGTAACCTATGAGGACAACAACACTTACTCACAACTTTCTTTTTGCCGAGTATTTCCATATAAGTTTAGGTTTAGTCGGGCATATATAAAGCCCGAACCAAACCAATATGACTTGTAGAAGCCACGACGATGCCAAATGTGGCTAAAAAATATGTGATTTGGCACTCTGATGTAAATGAACGCAGGAGTATAGATTCACGACGGTGCCAAATCTGCAAATTAAATATCTTTGCAGTCGAGAGCAAAAGTCTCAAAATAATTTCGTAACTTTGTAATCTAATATATCATATAGATATGAGCAAAATCAAGGCTATATCCCTATTTTCTGGCGCAATGGGCTTAGATATTGGGATAGAAAAAGCTGGAATAGATATAAAGTTATGTGTGGAGCTGAACAAACAAGCGGCTTCTACCATACGCAATAATACTAATATCCCTGTTATAAACAGGGATATTACGACTATACCTACTTCTGAATTGCTTGAAGTATCTGGTTTAAAGGCTGGAGAAGTAGATTTAGTTGTAGGCGGCCCACCGTGTCAAGCCTTTAGCACTGCTGGAGCTAGAAGAGGATTGGATGATTTTAGAGGAAACGTAATCATTCAATATTTAAGGGTGGTATCTGAGATACAGCCTAGGTATTTCATTCTAGAAAATGTTAGGGGCATATTATCGGCTAAGTTAAATGCAGTTCCAGATTCTTATAAAGAGTATGAAGAAATAAAGAATGAAAAAGGAAGTGTAATCAGATTCTTAGCTAATGAGTTTAGGAAGCTAGGCTATACTATTAGCTTTGCCTTGTTCAATGCTGCCAACTATGGTGTTCCCCAAATAAGAGAGAGAGTGATAATCTTTGGAACTAAAGGAACAAAGAGGATACCACTACCACAACCTACTCACAGCGAGCTGGGGCTCTATGGAACCAAGAAATGGGTTACTTTAGGTGATGTTATTAGTGACCTCCCGAAACCGAATGAATCAGAGTATACTTCACTTAGTAAGAAAATGCTTCAATATATGTCCTTAGTAAAGGAAGGTGAGAACTGGACTAGCCTAGAACCAGAAGTAGCTAGGGAAGCAATGGGCAAAGCCTATGATTTAGGTGGAGGTAAAACTGGATTTCTTAGAAGGCTCTCTAGCAGCAAGCCTTCACCTACTCTAGTTACAAGTCCTATAATGCCGGCTACCCTTATATGCCACCCAACGGAGCTTAGACCTCTCTCAGTAAAGGAATACGCTAGAGTTCAACAGTTTCCTGATAATTGGAAATTTAGCGGTAGAATAGCCGATATATATAAACAGATTGGGAATGCAGTGCCTGTAGGTTTAGGCTATATGGCTGGTATGCAAATTATCCGATTTGATAACGGAGAACTCAAAGGGAATGAAGATATGAATAATCTGATTCCCTACTCCAGATATAAGAACACAACAGATAAGGACATTACTCTAACCAATGTAAAAGAAGGGGTACTGATATTTGATTGAAATGGCTGCGACATTGCAAAATCTCATAGAAAAAGGCTGTAGTATTACCTTTGAAGGTAATGCTAGTAACTCTTTCAAGAATAAGCTAAATATTATAGCAGCACACTTTTCTACTCTTAAAGGGTTTAAGGATGCTACTATAGAATCTATTAATAACCTTAGAAGCGTAGAAGGACATCGGTACTTTAGGAATCTCACTCCTAAAGAAGTGGCAGCTATCATGGCCTTCCAAAAAGAGATAGAAATAGATAAGACTATAGTACAGAACTTTATAAAGATTCTGACCAAGAACTTTGTGAGCAAACAAATTGCTATGCTCTCTTCTATCTCTATAGAATCGTTCAATGCTAACCCTATTCTTTGCACCGCTTTGAACTTAAAAACTCCAGAGGAATTTGTAAGATATAACGCATATCAAGCAATAGGCCGAAGTATAGTTACTTCTATGGGGTTCCTAGTTCAAGACCTTCTGTTATATTCTAATGAATATATCTTTGACGGTAAGGAATATGAGGAAGGAGATAAGACCAAATTTGATTTAGTTATAGATCGATTAGGAGAAGTAAAATCATTCTTAGAAATTAAGAGTGGTTTTAATGACATGGATGCTGGGCAAGTAAAGCATTATGCTGATGAAATCAAACTTGTGGAGGACGAGGGAAATAGGGGTTATATCGGGATTACCTATGGAAAGAAGGATGATAATACTGTAACAGCTGGTCTTTTGAAGACTTATGTTCCTAACTGGAAAGCTAAAACTTTAGTTGGTAAAGAGCTATGGGATTTCATCTCTGAAAATGAAAACTATCATACTCTTTTGATTGAAAGCATTGATAATGTCGCTAATTCTACACTTCAAAATGTAAGTATTGTTCAAAAAATCGAAGATAGAATTGAAGAGCTTATTCAATCATTTTATGCTAATTACAATAGCCTAAGTGAGTATTACGAATCGCTTTGGTAAGAGTTTTGTGATACCCCCTAAACCTATGCCATTGAAAACAGAATCTATCCTTACCCTACAACAGTTAGACGGTATTGAGAATAAAACTATTTTATTAATTATAGAACAACTATCTTCTCCAGCCAAATCTCGCTGGTGTTTTACTGAGTGTGTCTGAGGCGAGTTCACTCGGTGCAACACTACCTGCAAGCAATAGATGATCCAAAACAGATTTACATCGGCTGTAAAGCTTCTTACATATTCTGATATTTTTGATACAGTATTATCAGAAGATGAGATGCGTTACTTACTAAGTGAAATACCTTTATATAAAGGTATTGAATGGATTATGTCTTTATTGTCACAATGGCTAATACCAGAAATAAATGTTGAAAAATATAATCGTATTTTCTTCCAAAAAATTATAGAAGTAGATGAACAAACCCGAATCCAATTTATTAATGGGTTTAATAAATTATCACCAACAGATTATTGCCTTCTAGAGAAATACTCTTTACTCTTGCTATGTGACAAGTTATTGGGTTGCACCCAAAACCATTCAGGTGGAATGCTGACCCCAGCATCAAAAGGGAATATATTAAAAGCATATTTAGCTTGTTGTGATTTATCTGTTAAAGAAGCTACTGAAGATAGGTTTGTTTCTGCAAATAGTCTATCAGATTATCTTTCTTTCTCAGTTCCTATTGAATCAAAAAAGAAAGATGTCTCTTATCCTCGCATGATTGGAGTTGATGCAATTAAAGGCGATTTCCTTTTGTTATTTTTGAATAGCTCAAAATATTCTACTAAGCTAAATCAATATTTCAAAAGTCTTGGCATAAATAGTTATCGAGAGTATCTTAAAATTATCACTAGCTATTGTATCCACGCAAACATAAAAAAGGAAATTATAGGCATTAGCACACCTACTATTAATAAGTTTTTGGATTATTTTTGTGTAAACACTAATGATTATGTATCATCTGACGATTTAAGAGGATTAAGAGCAAAACCTTTAATCAAAATTAATTCCGATACATATATAGTTATAAATACTGATTTCTTTGCTGATAAATTATATTCTGGTTTTATATTTGATTTTGCGAATTTTCTTATTTCTGAAGGTGATTGCAGATCATATGAGGATTTCAAAAAAGAACTTGGTGAGATATTTTCTGAACACAAGCTTTTTTATGACATCGCAGTTTCATGTTTCAATAAGTATTCCAACACTTTGTTTACTGGAGCCGATTTAAAAGAAAAATTAACCTCGGTATTACCAAAGAAAATTTCTCCAAGTGAGCCAGATTTGTATATAAGGAGAGGCAATCGTATTTTTTTATTTGAATTTAAGGATAACTCATTTAGCTTAAATTTTCGTTTTTCTGGTGATCCGAACACAATATATGCACATCTTAAAGAATTATTTTTATATCGAGACGACAAGAGTAAGAGAAAGTATAAAGGCGTAGGTCAATTAGCTAAAACTATTAAGGAAAGATTACCGATAATAATTAGTAATTTTGATAAACAGGCACCAAGTAAATTATATGTTTTCCCTATATTGGTTCTTAATGACCCTACATTTGATATTCCTGGGTTTAACATATTTCTTTCGCAACATTTTGAAAACTTAATTAATGAATTACGTATTGATAGCAACTATATTGTTAAACCTGTGGCTGTAATAGGACTTAACGATTTATTTGAATATGAAGATTTGTTTCAAAATGGCAAGTTTAAATTGGGTATTATTCTAAATGAGTTTTATTCCCAAAAAGTATATCCTACGCTATCTAAATTCCTTATTAAACGTGTGTTTGATAAAAATAACAAAAAGAGTTTCTCTAAAAGGGTAAAAAACTATTTACAAGGATTAATTGGCTCATAATGATTTGGTGTGAAGGTTCTACTGTCTCTTTAAGTACCGTAAAGCAAATTAAGCTACATAGGTTATTTGTTGTAGAACGATTTTCCATAATACCGCGTACCCCCGGTTAACCCAAGAGGCATTTGTTTTATTATTATTGCCATCAGAAAGGCGAACTTTTGCTCCGAATGAGGCGATAGTTCGCAATACTTTACCCTGCCTTAGTGTTCTTTGGAGAGATTTACCAACTGAACCTCTGAACCATCTGCTTCATCGACTCTTACTGAGGCGATTTGCCTCATTCCATCCGACGAATTACATCGCCATCGGTGAAAACATATAGGGAATTTTGGCGAAATTTTCTGAGATGGCAATCGAATATGCTGAGGAACATATAAGATACAACTATATATATTCATTCACCACTGATGGGATTAGATGAGAAACGCCGCCAAGGTCTGTTTCCCTCGGCGGCGTTGGTTTATCAGAGTTTGGGCCCTTGTCGGCGGCGTTTGGCTTTTTGTTCTTCACGATAACGGTGAAGGGCCTCTTCTATGGTAAGTCCGGGATGACGGCTTAGCCAAAGTTTGAAATCATCAGGTAAAGCACTCCCATTGGTGAAACCTTCTTGCGGCTGTGTGGTTCCTGCTGCTGAAACAAGGGATAACCGAGTGCCGTAATTTTGCGACTGGGATGCGACTTGTCCGGCTAAATCCGGATTCGATGAATAGACTCCTGGAGTCATGCGCTGTGGGTTGAATTTTATCCACACAGTAGACATAGCTCCCTGACACCCGTCAACTCGGATAGCTTTCCCCGCAATGTAATCATTAATCTGTTGTGTCGAAAACCGCACTCCTTTGTATGATGCGATAGGCACAATGGAACCATCTGCATACATCCATTGAGATTGAGGATGTAACGGTTTGTTGTTGGCGAGATGCTTGGAAATATTGCTCAGGCTGAATCGCCGATCAATCTTTGATGCGGCGAAACGCTTGCCTTTCCGGGTGTACCATAGGCCCTGCAATTCGCTGGTGCCTCGCTTATATTTGTATTCTATGCCAACACCAGCCGCCTTTAAGCGGGTCTCGAATTGTTCGAAAGAATGGACGGATTTATCATTCCATACCTTGTCAATGGCGTTGAAAATCTCATATCGTATCTTTTCCGTGCCACGCAGTTTATTGACATTGGTCTGCCGCTTGCCCTCGGAAATATGCAGTCCATATTTCTTTGTCAAGTCAAGACACACAGTCTTGTTTCGGCTGAAATCATTTTTATCCGAAATGGTTTCGGCATGGTTGTCTATTCGACTGAACACGATATGACAGTGTGGATAATCCTTGTCGAGATGACGGACAATGATGTATGGAGTATCCACGATGCCCATTTTCTTCATATATTTTTGGGCAATCTCTACCATAATCCGGTCATCAACTTTATCCTTGTCGTTGGCATGGAAGTTCAGGGAAATATGCCCTACCGGATTTTTCAAGTCCGGATTCAAGGCGAGATTATCCTCAAAAGAGGCGATAATTCCATTTCTCCCATCCATCGTATATACATCTTTACAGTCTATAAGACGCCATTCATCACAGGGTGTGCGATCGGGATTATCCTTCTTTCGGCGGGTGACATAATCGACGCAACCGCCGAAACTTCCGCCTTTTGTTATCTTGCCCATCATACGCTATCGGGTGTATTACGATAGTTTTTTATCAGTGAAAGAATAAAATCCTTGCACTGAATTATCTCTCTGTATGTGCGGACAATCTGTTCCTCTGAGGCGCCACCTTTTAGAATGGCACCGACAAATTTTGCCGTGCGGTTGAGATTTTCGGCGATTCCCTGAAGGTCGCGGATTGCCTTGACATCTCTTGGCGTGAGCCTTTCCACGACTTTGCAATGCAGTGCCGACTGACGGATATATTCCGAACGGTTAAGCCCTGCCATGAGAGCTTTGTCCATCATTACCTGATACTGGTCTATGTCGAATTTCACCGGCACCATGATGGACTTTCGTTCATCCGCCGGGAGCTTTGGACGTCCTTTAGAGGGACGTAAATTGGATTTCTTCATTGGAAATTCAGTTTGAGGTTTGTGACCATCGGGAGCGGAGGGGAGCGAGTCGTTTGAGGATTACTTGTAATACGAAAACATAAACTCGCTCCCTCCGATTCCGAACCCCTGCGATAGTTTCGAGGTGCGCGAAACTACGAGGACTGTTTAGCGGTCAAAATGTAGTTGCAATCACGCACTCAGAGCTTGCGCCAGATTTCGATGTCGTCGGCGTACTGTTTCAGGTGCTCTGCGAGGATGGCGTTGGCATAACTGCTGACGGTGGTGCCACGGTCGCCGAGAATTCTGGAAACGCGCTCAAGTTGGTCCCACAGGTCGCCCTCAATGTTCAGGGCATAGCGGTTCATCAGCTTTGCAGGAGCAAGGAATGTAGCCTTGAACTCGGCGAAGTCCGATTTGCGCTGTTGTTTGCCGACGCGCTGTTGCTTCGGCGGCTCGGTTACTGTCTGCTCGTTGTCAAACAGATTGTCGGCGTTGGCAGGTGTGGTGCTGTCAAACGCGTTATCGCTGTTAACTGCGGAAGTGGAGTTGATTGAATCAGTTGAGTTATCGGGTTGCATAATAATTTGTGAGTTAGAGGTTGATACTTTGGGTTTGGCTGCATCGGTCAACTCGGTTGATTTGGGTGCGGTGGGTTTATTTGTTTTCATTGGGAAGTGTGTTTTTGGTGAAACTTTGGTTAACAAGAAAATCATTCAAGTCGTTGAACTCGGAGTAGAGTGTGGAACGGTCAATCACGATTGAGCCATATATGGCTGTCAACTCGGCGAGTGCTGTTTTTCCGGCATTGTCGTTGTCAAGGTGGCAATTGACGACAGTGTAACCTTTGAGATAAGGCACAGCCTTGTTGACATTGACAACCGAGTTGAGTATGATTGCGTCGGCTCCGCTGATGATTCCGAGTGTGAGTGCAGAGAGAAAATCAATGAATCCCTCAAACACGGCACACTCTGTTGACGGGCCATCTCTCGCCCACGGTAGATATGAGATGTCCTTGCGTCCCCGGCAACCTTTGAAGTAGCTGTTGCGCAGTTCCCAACCTCCGCTGACATTCTCAAATGCCACGGCAAAATACGACTTGCCGTTGAAGCTGTAATGAGCCTCCTTGCAATTCGCTTTAGCGATGTGTGCCGGAATACCACGCTCTTGGAGGTATGCGACAAGTGCGCGGTGTTCCAATGGCACGACATCAAACCGTTCCATGCTTGGTGCAGAGTGTCGCTGGGGAAAAGAGGAAGCGACTGTCTGCGCCGATGGCACAGGATAGCTGTTGGCGATGCAACGCATGAGATAGCGCAGGTCGGTTGACTGATACAACTCTGTTGCCAAGTCGATGATGTTGCCGCCTCTGCCAAGACCGAAATCATACCAGCAGTTGAGTGCAGTATCGACCTTGAACGATGGTGTCTGTTCCTGTCGCAACGGCGACTTATACCAGAGGTTCCTTTTCTCGCCGCCGGTTCGTGTCCGAGTTGGGACAAGAAGGCGGCTAAAGGAATTGATTTAATCTCTTTTATCATGGGTGCTAAAATGTTTGGGTGAGATGGTTCTTGGTTTAGCTCCTATTATATATGCCCTTTGCTAAACCAAACCAATTTGGTGTTTATCAATAGTAGAAATCCGGATTGTAGATATATTCGCGGTTCTCGTAACGGATCATGCCTTTATTGTCAAGAAAGGTCTTCAAGCCCTTTACCTTGTTGTTGGAATAGGAATGTCCACAGGCCGCATATCCGCTTTTGAGTCCAGCCTCGCAGTTTCGGCATCCTTTTATCGGACCGTTGGCGAATACTATGCCTAATGCCTCGCGATGCTGTTCCTCGGTCAACTCCTTGTATGGATAAGGGTCTTTTGCTTTCTTGCCCGGCTCGGTGAACACATATCCGCCGGCAATCTCCGGTAGTCCATAGTCATTGACACGGAAGGCAAATGGGTCGAATTCGGCGGCACGGATCATGGCGGCGCATACCTCCGACACGGTATCATCAGTTTTGCTTCGGCTTACCTGAAGGACTGTCTCCGCCTTGTTGTTCAGCTCGGTTCCGACATGGCCACGGGCGTTGTCGTCGCTCTTGTTGAGATGCAGAACCGTGTGGATATGTATCTGGAACTTGTCAGTCCATTCCATCAGCTTGCCGATAAGGTCAGTCGATTCCTTGGCGCAGTTGATGTCATACATCAGGTCGCGTACACCGTCGATGATTACAAGCCCGACACCGGGAGTGTTGATTATCGCCTGTTCGATAACTTCAAGGCGCAAGGCTGGTGTGAGCTGACGCAGGGCAGCAAATTTTAGATTCTCCGGATGAGTGTCAGTCGGCAGTTTCGCCAGTCGCAAGGCACGCTCCATTACCTTCTGACAATGGTAAGGGCTTTGCTCGGTATCGAAGTAAAGGATTGTACGCTTGTCGTCTGGAAACTCTGCGGTGTACCCCAAGACTTTTCCATTGACGAGCGATGCCCCGACGATGGCTGCGACATTGAAGGTCTTTTTGCTCTTTGCCTTACCGGTCGATGCAGAGAAGTTGCCGAGTGTACCAATGACACTGCCGTTGGCATACAGTACCTCCGGCGCGGTCTGAATCTCATCTGTGATTCGCAACTGCTTTTCCTCCCAAAGTCTGAGTATGTCTTGCTTCATTTCTTGCATCTGCGACCTCCCTTCTTTGATGACTGGATAAGATCGAGCGCAAGTTGTGCGTCGATAACGATTTTTCTGCCCGTTTGAGTTATAGCATCTTTGATTACACCGCTGTTCTTGATACGGTGTGCGGTAGCCTTGCTGCACTGGAGAAGTTCGCAGAGACCTTCGATTCCATAGACGAGCCATCGCTTTGCTGTGGTAGCTGCACCTTCGGGTTCGATGTTATCCTTGACATTACGGGAATCAAGTAATTCTAAAAGTTGTTCTCCGGTATACTGCCAGAGAGGAAGTTTGAGTAACTGGTCTTTTGTCATACGCAGTGTAGGTTTGAATTATACTTCCGCCCTCGGAGAGAGCGTATCCGAGTATCTCCCGGACACTGCAAAATTACAACCGGCTATGAGTGGTCTGTATGTGGATTTCTATTCTCCACTTACTAAAACTACCCATCAGAGTATCAGGCTCTAACGGGTAGTATCATAAAGTTTCAAAAGTGGAATTTCAAGTGGTGAAAGTGGTGCGCGAGTGGTATCTTTAAGTAGCAAGGACTATCAAGCCCGTTTTTTATGGTTTTTGATGATTTCATCGATGTCATCTGCAAAGGCCATACTTGACCTGCTGGCATCGCTTCCACGCGGATGTGAATATTTACTTTCGTAATATGATGAATCTATGCCGAAGTGTAAAAGTATGTCCTCACGCCATGCGACTTTGTGCTTTTCCGGCACGACATCGTAGAGTTTGGAGATGAGATAGCACACCTTGATTTTTTGCTTGGCACGTATTTTCAGCGGTTCATGTCGGCCATGAAGGTTCAACGATGAATGAAATTGGGTCTCGGTTGAATCATCAAATATTTCAGCGCAAATTTCATATAGTTCCGACACGAGAATCATAGGGAACAGTTCTTCTTCCCATTGGCGGCATGATCTTATAGTGGCAGGACTCAGTTTTACAGGTTGTTCAGGTGCCAGATGACTACCATTACGAACCTGCATCTTTTGCATAAAGGTTTCCCTGCATTTCGGATGTAACTGAATTTCACATGGCGGAAAGTATCGCTCCGCCATGATAAAAATTTTGCGACAGACATTTCGCAACTCATGGTACACATCGAATGAAGGTTTCAACAGAAACTCATCGTATTCGACGCTTTCCTGCAATCTCTTAAGAAACTCCCGTTTCTTTTCAAGCCATCCTTCACGGGTGTCTGCCATATGGAATTGCTCGATTTCCTGTTTGTATTTATCTATCGTCCAGTCGTCAGGCACAGGAACTTTGTGACAAGCCTTTAGCGCGTACTCATAATGAGCGGCAATCATATAGAACATCTCCACTTCTTTGAGGAAATGGTTACTCTCATATTGGTCTATCATGTCTGCCTTGGATTTATTCTTGCGCTCTCTATCCAATTTATAGAATACATTCTGGAATGTTTCTATTCTGGTTACAATCTCGACGCAGTAATTTCGGGTTTGGTCAGCTTGTACTTTTCCGATTTCCCCGGAGGCATGAGATTCAATGATAGCGTTTTCGATGTCTATAGAGCAAAGTTTACTGGTTGCTTCGGCAATTCGCTTGTACAAAATTGTATCCTGTTTGGCTACCAGAGGCACTTTTATAAGCTGCCTGAGGTCTTCCAAAATCGGCACAACATCTCGTAATGTCGTAGGGTTTGGCATTTGCGGGTGTTACGTTAGAGTGTTATTAATGGTGAGAGCCAATCAAACTCAAACAGCCTTGTTGAATCTTTGTTAAATTTTAGCACTCGATAACATAAACACGCGATACCCAATGATAGTTCGCAGATCTTTTTTTGATACGATTATCAATCTCTACAAACCATACATTATGGACAATTGTATCAAATTTGTATCAAAATTACAATTTTTAACATTTTGCGACAAGGTAAAAATAAAGAAAGAGCTAAATCTTAGCGACTTAGCTCTTTCTTTGTGTTGCCTTGGAAGGATTCGAACCCTCACAGGCGGAACCAGAATCCGACGTGCTACCATTACACCACAAGGCAATTGATTGGTGTGAGTGCCAACGAATATTGGAATTGAACGTCGCGCTGCATTTGCGCTTTCCTTTGACGCATCTCTCTGCATCATTTCCTTTCCGTTTGCAGGTGCAAAGTTATCACGTTTTTTTGAATTGACCAAATTCTATGCCAATTTTTTTGAATAAAATTTTCATGCACGTTTATCAGAAATGATAATACAAATGCGGAAAAATATATTCAGTGATGTAATCAATTGGGTTTTAAGCCGGTTAGATTTTGATGTAGATTTTGCGGTGGTAGAGGGGGAGGCCGATGAGCCAGTTGATGCCTACGAACGCCAGGGCGTAGATGAGGGCCGACAGCGATTGGTTGCCGGTGAGTGGCATGAGCAGGTTGTAGTAGATCCAGCTCTTGATGCTGTAGACGCCATCGGGGGCTGCAGCATCGGGGAAGCATTTGAGGCCGAGGAATATGGCAAGCACCCATGCCACCGAATAGAGGAAGAGGGGGTTGACGCCGAACACCTCGAAGAAGCGGCTCCAGCGTTTTTTTCCTTTGATGTCGATTATCCATATCAGCAGGCCAAGCGTGGATGCCGCCAGGCCGCATGTGGTGAGCACGAAGGTGGGTGACCATACTTTTTTGTTGAGAGGAAGCCCGTAGCTCAGCAGCCAGCCGGACACGGTCAGGATGGTGCCGACTATGAAAAGCTGGGTGATGCGTTCGCGGTTGTCGGTGGTGCCCATCATCAACATTCCGCACCAGAAGCCTATCATAACGTGGGCTATGGAGGGGATGGTGCTGAGCACACCTTCGGGGTCGATGGGGATTTTGACGTGGTCGATGTGGGTGTAGTACATATGCGCGTCGGTGAGCACGGCACGGTCGGCGCGCGAGAGGATGCTGGTTTCGTCCGGTGCATAACCGTTGCCAACAAGGAGGGCTATGCCGTAGAGAATCAGTATGGCCGCGATGGTCACCGGCAGCCATTTGTGTCGCAGGGTGATGGCAAGGATGGATCCTGCGCCGTAGCATATGGCCAGGCGGGGGAGCACACCGAGGATGCGTATGTCGCCGAACCTGAGGGTGGCTTCAATGAGGGTGCGCCCCTCCACAGCAATCCCTTTCACGAACATCGACAGCCACGCCAGGAACATGCCTATCAGGAAAATCAGTACCGTGCGTTTCACTATTTTTCCAATCAGCGGCCACGACGGTTTGAACTCGAATTTACGCAGGGATATGTAGGTTGATATTCCCATGATGAACATGAAGAAGGGGAACACGAGGTCCGTAGGTGTCAGGCCGTTCCACTGGGCGTGCTGAAGCGGCGCGTATGTGCCCGGGCCGCCCGAGTTGTTCACCAGAATCATGCCGGCTATGGTGATGCCGCGCATGATGTCCAGGGCCAGAATTCTCGAACTTTTTTTCTTTGCAGGGGTGATAGTGTTGGTTGCAGTTGACATATTGCGTTAGGGGTTTGTTTGCGTGTCGGTTGCCGGTGAGTGCGGGCCGGCAAATTCGCCGGGAGTCATTCCGAACTGGGCCTTGAAGCATTTGGAGAAATAGCTCGATGAGTTGAAGCCCACAAGTGTGCCCACCTCGCTCACCATGTAGTGCTCCTCGCGCAGCATGCGTGCGGCGCGTTTGAGGCGCGTTATCTGTATCAGTTCGTTCGGTGTCATGCTGGCCAGGGTCTTGATTTTGGCATACAGACTTGAACGGCTCATATGCATCTGTTCGGCAAGGAAGTCGACATTGAGGTTGGGATTGCAGAAATTATCCTCGATTGCTGTGGTGAGACGTGTGATGAAGGTCTCGTCGACAGGGGTTGCAGCCAGGGCTGTCGGCGGAGCCAGTGGCTCTTGCGAGAATTTCTGTGCCAGCTGCTTGCGGCGCGTCATCAGGTTGGTGAGGCATGCGTCGAGGAAGTGGGTTGAGAACGGTTTCTCCACATAGTAGTCCGCGCCGCAGTTCATCCCCTCGATTTTCGAGAAATTGTCGGTCTTTGCGGTGAGGAGAATGAAGGGGATGTGGCTGAACGACTGGTTGCCACGCACTGCGCGACACAGTTCCACACCGTTCATCTTCGGCATCATGAGATCGCTGACAATGGCCGATATCTGGTGGTTCTCAAGCAGCGACAGCGCTTCCATGCCGTTTGTTGCCGTGACGACATCATAGGTCTCCTCAAACGAACTTTTCAGGAACTGCAGCATGTCCTCGTTGTCGTCCACCACAAGCAGCCGCGGTTTGGCTCCTTCCGGCTTGTGCATTGGCGGGAGGTCGCTCAGGGCTGTTTCATGGCTGGCTGCAATGTCGGCCTTCACGGCATCGGGCTGTGTGAGCGGAAGCGTTATGATGAAACTTGTGAACACATCCGGTTCCGACTCCACGCTTATCGTGCCATGGTGGGCGTCCACAATGTTTTTCAGGATGCTCAGCCCAAGGCCGGTTCCAATGCGTGTGGCATCGGGTTTCTCTGCGGCTATCTGATAGAACGGCTTGAAAATCTTTTGTTGGAATTCGGGGGATATGCCGCAGCCGTCGTCGGTTACTTTTATGGTGAATGTGCCGTTGGCGGCATCGTTGGTCACGTCGAGCGTAATCTGGCTGCGCATGTACTTGCGCGCGTTGTTAAGCACGTTGCTCACCATCTTGTTGAATGCCTCGGGGTCTATGTCGGCCTTGAATTCAGTGGGGTAGCTGCATTGCAGTGTGCCGCCCATCTGCTCGATGGAGGGGCGGAACCTCGCGGCCACGGCCTCCACCTGTTTTACAATCTCGGTGGGGCGTTTGTCAAGGGCTATGATGGCCTGTTCGGCTTTCTTGAAGTCGAGCAGCTGATTCACAAGCGACAGCAGCCGGTGGGCGTTGCGGTCGATTACATCGAGATCGCGGCGCACCGGGTCGGGAATCGGTTCCTTGGACGACATCACCTTTTCGAGCGGTCCGATAATCAGCGACACCGGGGTGCGGATTTCATGCGCTATGATGGTGAAGAACGAGAGCTTGGCGTTGAACATCTCTTTCTCTCGGTCGGCCTTGAGGCGCGCAATCTCGCGTCCGCGGGCTTTCAGGGCGTTGCGTATCACTATGCGGTAGGCTCCGTAGGCAGCCCCGCATGCCAGCAGCACATAGAATATCACCATCCACCAGCTCAGATACCACGGGGGAGATACAATTATGTCAAGTTGTGCCTCCTCGGGATTCCATACCCCGTCGTTGTTCGAGGCCTGCACGCGCAGTGTGTAGCGCCCTGCCGGGAGGTTGGTGTACTGTGCCTTGTTGTCGTTTCCGGTTTCTATCCAGTCCTTATCGAAGCCATCGAGTTTGTAACGGTAGTTGTTAGCCCGGGGATTGGCATAACTCAGAGCGGAAAAATATACACTGAACGAACGGTCCGACGCTCTGAGCCGTATCTGGGCCCCCTTGCCGAGGCTCACCGGCAGCTGCGGAGCGCCCACTTCCACCGGGTTGTTGGCTATTTCGAGTGCCGTGAATCTCACCGGCGGCACGAATGTGTTGGCACGGATGGCGGCCGGATGGAAATGGTTGAAACCGCTGATTGTGCCTGTGTACAGGCTACCGTCGGAACTTTTCATTATGGCGGCAGGCAGGAACTGGTTGTTGGCCAGTCCGTCGTCTTCGGCAAAACGCTCCATCGACCCCTCTTTGGGATTATAGCGGAGCAGTCCGGACGAGGTGGTAAGCCACAGGTGATCGCCTTCTTCGGCTATCCCTTCGATTGATGTGGGGGCATTGTTTGGGAGTGTCACCGGTTCGAAATTGTCGGTGGCTCGGTTGAATCGGCTCAGTCCGCCTTCGGTTGCGGCCCATATGGTGCCGTCGCTGCCGATTGTGATGCAGTTGACATGGTCATGGGGCAAAGACTGGTGCTGCGGTTCATGCCGGAAATTGCGCCACACATCGCTGTGCGGATGGAAGCGGAACACCCCGCGTCCGTGTGTGGCGAGCCACAAAGCTCCCTGTGAGTCGGCGGTGATGCTCACGGTGCGAACCCCCAGCGTGCGTATGCGTTCAAAATTGTTGTCGGCACGGTTGTAGCGGTTCAGTCCGTTTGTTGTAGCCACCCACAGGTTGTTCTCATTGTCAAGAAACAGGGCATATGCGCTGTTGTCATCCAGTGTGCCGGGGTGGTCTGGATCGGAAGTGTAAGGGGAGATTCTCCCTGTGGTTGTGTCAAGGCAGATGAGCCCGTTGGCGTAGGTGCCTATCCATAGTTTGTTCCGGTCGAGGCACAGCGACTGCACGTTGAGTGTCAGACCGGAATTCTGTGTCGGGATTGATATCGGTTCAAACGTGCGTGTGTCGGGATGGAACAGGCTTACACCGCCGTCCTCCGCGCCGATGTACACCGATCTGTCGGGCCTTTCGGCGAAAGCGTTGATAAGCGAACCGCACACCGAGTTGCGGTAGGCCGATGCGCGGTAGCGGTTGAAGGGCTTGATCTGCGGGGGCATATAGTTTACGCCGCCGTAAAACGTTCCCACCCACAGCGCTCCCTCGCGGTCGCGCATCAGCGGATGCACAAACTGGTCGGACAGCGACTGCAGGTTAAGCTCGTCGTGCTTGAAAGTAGTGCTTTCCAGAGTCTGAGGATTGAATGTGGTGAGCCCCATGTCCGAGCCTATGAGGAATTCGTCGGGATTATCGGTGAGCAGCGAATGGATGTGGTATGCACCTGTTCCGCTGAAAATGCGTCCCTGACCGGTGGCGGCGTCGAAGCGCAGCAGTGAGCCGTTCCACAGGCCCAGCCAGTAATTCCCGGCAGCATCCTCGGCCATGGCCATGGAGTGCACCATGTGGCGTCCGTTCTCGGTGGTGATTATGAATTCGTTGAAACGGTCGGTGTCAGGGTCGTAGACATACAGGCCGCCTATGCCGCTGTTGTTGCTCACCCACACGCGGTCGTGGCTGTCAACGTAGATGTTTCCGGCGAACACATTCAGGTCGGGGAATGAGTAATATCCCGGTGTGGTGCCGTCGGGATTCAGCCTGAACACACCCTTTCCAAGTATGGAGACCCACAGGTTTTCCGACCCGTCCATTCCGATGGAACGTATCAGCCCGTTCACCTCGTTGCCGTTGCTGTCGGTCACCGGCACGTTCACAAAGCGGTCGGCGCTGTCGTCGTAACGGTAGAGATAGGCATCAGTGCCTACATACAGGTGCCCGTGGCTGTTGAGCAGCTCCAGTGCGAACTGGTCGTCGGCTTTGGGTCCGGGTGAAGTTAGGGGATAATAACGGAATGTTTTGCCGTCGAAGCGCGTCAGGCCGCCGTCCGATGCCATCCATATAAAGCCGGCATCGTCCTGACAGATGTCACGCACACAGTTGGCGGGCAGTCCGTGCGAAGTGGTGTAATGCCTGAACCATGGCTGCATTTTGTTTGCACCTGCGGCTGTGTGGCACATTGCTGTCGCCAGCAAAATCAGCGACAGGATATGCAGCATGGCGTATGTGATGCGGTTACAGGTCTTCATGGTGAGGCGTAGCGGTAAAGATTCGCAGGGGATACCCCAAGTGCGGCATCCCCTACAAAGTTACGATTTTAGTCTGTCAGTTGAAACGAAACCATGCAATAAAATGCATGCTTCATGGTATGCTGGGTTCAGAGTATTGCACACGACCCGGCCCGCGCGTGGCAGGGTCGGGTCGTGATTGGAGTATGGAAAAGAACTAAATTATCTCAAAATAGCCTGTCCAGTTTAATGGGACTGGTCTCATTAATAATAGTGATAGGTGATGGTGTACTGTGCGATGAAGGTCTCGCCGTTCTTTGTGTAGATCACGGCAGGCCGGAGCACCGGAGTATCGCCGGCCTGGAATGAGCCGGCAAGCTGTCCGAGTGTCATGCTCAGGCCGTCGCGTTCGGTGTAGAGTACCTGTCCGCCGCCCCATGCCACACGGTTGCCGTCTGCGTTGCACCAGTATCCGTTGTTCGACGAGCCGGTGAAGCAGAATGAGCCGTCTGTCTCGAGGTTACCGAGAACGATGGTGCCTTCGGCGGGACGAACCTCGTCGCCGGGAGCCACATCGACGAACAGTGCGTTCATTTCATCGGCAGAACCGAGGCCGAAGAACAGGAGCATCTGAGGTTCGCCGAGGTCAATGGCTGTGAGAGCCCAGTCGCCCGACGATGCTGGAACGCGGAGGTCGAATGTCACGTTCATGTGGTTGGCGTCGACAACATCGTAAACGCATTCAGGAGCCTCTTCGTAATATTTCAGGTCGGTGCCGGTGAATTTCACCATGTAGGGGAACTGCGGGTCGGAGCCTTCCGAGTGGTCGCTGTTGGCCGAATCGTGGTTCCAGGGGAGACGCTGGTAGGCGGTGGGAGCGCCCATCACAACCAGATACAGTTCCTTGGTGCCTGCGGGTACGTTGAAGCTCAGCGTGCCTTTGGCGTCCTTCGATGCCTGGCCGTAGGTGCGGGTGTCGTTGTCGCTCAGAGCCACGAAACCGTACATCCAGCCCTGATTGTTGGCGCCGAATTCGGTGTTGTTGTAGGTCTTTGTGGTGTACTGGATGTTGCCGTCGGGATCGCATACCTGACCTTTGTCCTTGGCGGCGAGCTGTGCGCCGTCGGGCAGACCTTCGAAGTCAACAGTCACTGTGCCGCCTGCAGCGGGGGCGATAAGGGGAATGACGTTGAAACCGGTATGGCCCGGGCAGTTGCTGTAGGCCACCTGATAGTAGCCGTTGTCAACGAGATACATGTCCGTGCGGTACATGTCCTGATGTCCGCCGGCATATTCGCGCACGCCGTCCATGTCGTAGGTGGCCATGTGCTGGGCGTAGTCGAACAGCTCGTCCTTCATCTGGTCCCAGTTGTTGTTGCAGTACAGGCGGGTGTATGCCTCGATGGCATCTTCGGGATACTCCGATTCCTGCCAGATGCGTCCGTAGGCCGGGATGCCGTGCTTGTTCACCCAGTAGGTCTGGAGGAAGTAGGAGGCGTAGCGGTAGGCCGGATGGTGGAAGTGGCGGTGGTGGTTGGCGTTCCATACGGGCCAGTTGCCCAGATCGAACTGCTCTTCGGGGAAGTCCTGATGAGCCTGCCACTGTGCGCACTGTTCCCAGAAGCCGTTGCCGCCTTCCCCGTCCTGACCGAATCCGTAGCGGAAGCCATAGGGGAGGAGGGCACCGTCCTTATCGGCTACACCCTGATAAACCTTGTCGGCATATACCATGTACTGGAACGAGTGGCCGATTTCGTGGGCGATTGTGGAGCCGACGGGCTGGCAGGTGGAGGGATTTACCCACAGTGCGCCGATCACGTTGTCATAGCCGGAACCTGTGGCGAGCCATTCGTCCTGACCGATCAGATAAATCTGCATCTTGTACTTGTCGAGAGCCGATTTGCCCTGGCCGATGGTCGACATGCCGAGCTTGTTGACATTCATATCGAAGAAGTGCTCGGCTTTTTCAAGCAGGTCGTCGATGTCCACGCGCCAGTTGGCGGGTGTCTCGGGCGAGTTGGGATGCTCTGTGCCGTAGTCGATGCTCCAGAACACCACGAAGTGCTCGCTCTGGGCCGAACGTGTCCATGAATAGTAGCTGTCACCGCGGAGCAGATTTTCGGGACCCTTCTCGAAGTGAGGGTTCCATGCGCCGGGGCAGTAGTATTTGTCGTAGTCGGGGATGGTTGCGGGATCCATCGGCATGAGGTCCTGACCGATCTTGATTGTGGTCGGGTTGCCTTTCTCGGTGAGGATTTCGAGTGTGACCACGCGGGTGTTGTTGTGGTCGGGGTTCTCCAGCAGGTGCACAATCACTTTGCAGTCGGTGCCGGCTGTGCCCGATTCGGGCGATACCGAGGCCCATGTAAGCTCGTTGCCTTCGGTGTCGGCAGCATCGTAGACGCGTGCTGTCCAGTCCATATCGCAGGCAAATGTCACCTCCAGATCCTTCTGTGTGGCGTCGGTCTCATAGTCCACTTCCTGGTCGAAAGTGGCCGTGCCCTTGTAGTTGGGGTCGTAGTTGGGCGCGCTCTTCGACAGGTCGTCGTCCGAACATGCCGTCAGCGACACTGTTGCGGCTGCGAGAAACAGCGCTGCCAGGGCGGATGATATTTTGAGTTTCATAATTTCAGTGTCTGTGATTTTAAGTAACTGTTCAAAATTATTTTATACTAACGGGTCTGATTATTTCAATATTTCTCCGGCAAAATTTTTGAATCTTTTTCTCTCTTCATCAGTCGTGTAGCTCGCTACACTCCTTTTTCATCGAGAAAAATCTTCTAAAAATTTTCCTCGGACAAATATTAAAATAAACACCTAACGGAATAGCAAATTTGAGTAAAGCGTAGCGAACAGACTG